>OGZH01002218.1_pt1 | contig 11111 bp, 19 predicted proteins | sample 1576741 | NCBI WGS metagenome assembly OGZH01 (sample SAMEA3541560, study PRJEB24748) | human gut metagenome | biome: human gut; feature: human-associated habitat; material: faeces | place: China | collected 2012 | reverse complement strand
CGTATCCGGCTGATGGATGATTCCGGCACTGCGCATGACCTCCTGCTGGATCGGCGTCAAAGATTTCTGATTGGCAGCAGTTACCGCATTTACCTTCAAAGCTCTCCCGGAGCCGCGCTGCCGGAAGCGAGGATACCCCATGGCGCGCTGCTGGGGCTGGAGGAGATTGAGGAGTGCCGGGCCGAATCGGAGATAGACTGTCAGGCTGCTGCACAGGAAGACCCCAATATCATAAAAACGGAGGATTTTAATGAGCAAGCATAAAAAGAGAAAGCATAAGAGAGTTGCAGATCCCTATGATGACTATATGCAAAAGCGCCATGCATACTGGGCGGCCTGTGCGAAAAAGTGAGAACTGACCGAAGAGCAGGCTCACACCTGCGATGAACTGGAGATGTTCGTCTCTGCGGTGATCGTATTCAGTGACATTTCTCCCAAAGATACCGAAATGTTTGAATGGGCATGGAGTTTTCGAGACGTTTTCCTCCGGTTTGCCTGCCAGCCGGAGGACGATTTGGAGCCTTCCTTCTATTTCCATGAGGAAGAACGGTATCGTGCAGCCGGTGCTCGGCTTTGCGTGACCTTTTGCGGTTTGAATGGGTATCGTTCGATTCCGTGAAGTGCAAATATGCGTCCTGCGTACAAGGCATCGACTGTGGCGCTCAAAATCGCCAGAAACGAAAAAAGCCCTGCGCCACGTTTAATACGCAGCACAGGGTAAAGTTAATTTGGGACTGTCGAAGTAGGTGGATTTGTTCACAACACTATGCTATAATTCAAGTAAAGACAAAAACAGAATTTTACGGAGGATTTCTATGAGCGTATGCACCTTTATTGCTTCGAATTGTCCCTTAAAAGAAGCTGCACCAGTTCAGGATTATCCGCTTGAAATAAACCTTGATAACGGTCAAATATATGATGGCGATGCAGATGATAACTACTCCCTGTTTCCATTTACAGATGTATGGGAATATACCGACAAAAAGTACGGTGTCCATCTGGAATGGAACTACTACACAGAGGGCAGAGCAAAACAGCTCATTGAGTATCTGAAAAACGCCTTGCAGAACGCAGATTCCGTGGAACTCTGGCGTGTGTGGTTAGGGGTTAGCGATGAATTTGAGGACAGCCCTGTTATTCATCGACAGACCATTTCCGTTGATGAACTTACCGTAAAGCATATCGAAGAAATTGACCATGCTGATGTTTGGAATACTCCCGATAAAATGTATCCTAACAGGCCATCATTCTATTGCTTGGAAATAAGACGATGCTAATTTTGGGAGGTGCTTCCGATGATAAAAGAAATCGAAATTCAAGGTTGTATTACCGTCCCTGAAGAGGTCTCGGCGGATGAAGTGATCGATAAATTCATTGCATTCGTTGAGAAAAATGAGTGGAGTTTTGGCGGTGGGTATAGGACGATTATCGACGGATACTACATGAACGAAGATGGTACACGAGGGAAATATGTCCTTGATGAGTGAACAGCTTTAACGGTAAAAGAAGTCATTTGCACGATCTACTTGTGGAACGGGAGGTGCGTTCATGAAGGACATTGACATACATGGTATGACCAATATGGAGCTTGTTCGGGGAGGAACCAATGAATGGTACTGGGCAACGGACTATATTCATGGGGATCTCTATGAAGCGGAAGAGCTACTTTAAATTTCTTTATAAGGCAAATTAGCTTAACAATGTTCTTTGAAAATAGGATGCTATTTCTTTGCAATTTTTGAACCTCTCCTTGATATAAGCCAGCGCCATCAGAATATTATGTTTATCTACTTTCTCGTCAGTACATAATACTTTTACAAAAGGGTTTTGAGGTTCTCTTCTTGAGGCTTCCTCTAAGATTAGGTCTCCGATTCTTTTGACCTCAATATAATTCTTCCCCATACTGGGAAAGTTTTCTGGAAATAGTGAAATCATATATCCAATGAGGCACTGCAAATCGTTATCTCCGGCATATGTTCTCTGAAGATAGCTACATACTTTTGCCAACAGTTTTTCAAGCTGTGGATAGAAATCTTCATCAAAATCCGAATACATTCCCATATTATCGAGTAACTGCCAAACGCAAAAACTTAATTCCTCCAATTCCGATTTCTTTAAGTTGATAAAGGGCTGACTATCTTCATTTAATTTATTGACGTAGTCATACAGCTTATTCCACGCTCTTGCTTCAATTAGGTCACCTAAAGACATAGTGCCACCTCCTTCTATGTATAATAGCCAGCCATGAGCAAAACTCCAAAAGAATAGTAATTGCAATGGTTCCCGGCCATGGCTGAAACCGGAGATCACTCATATGATATAGAAAGCGGAGCCCCTTTTTGGTAAAATTGACTTGAGAGAAAACCAACCAGAAAGGGGCTGGCCGCTATCTACCGACAGGAAATCATTCAGGATGTGACGCTGTTCACATCCCAAAGCGCCGCCATGTTTTATGACAAGCTTTTCAGCAGCTTGGACTTCACGCTGCCCAAAGCGGCAACCGGGCGGCGGGGCTTCCCCAAAGAAGCCATGGTCTGTGCGTTTATCGTTATGAAACGCGATTTACCCAGGCATCACTAATTGCCCAAAGTGTATCATTTATCTTATTGAATGTAACAGTTACAGTTTCTCCCGCAACACGCAAGACTCTTTTATATGCACTTCCATATCTTGATTCAGATCCGTTTTTCATGACATTTTCAATTACATCTCTCACCTTTTCCCAAGTAACTGCTCCCTTTATAATCTTATTCCAATTATGCTTTGGATCTTTGATATGTCCCTGCCTTTTTGTTTGCTTGTCCAAATTTTTTAAGGCATTATCAATGAGCCTGGAATCGGTATAATAAATTTTTACTACTTGAGATTTAACATCAGAAAGGACCTTTGCGATATTATCTGCCGCACTCTTAAAAGTATCCTGAAATGCCTTAACAATTTTGTTGAACTCGGGCGATACAACATCCCAATGTTGTGCAAGAGTCACTGCTAACGAAGCGCTTGAAACAATAACCATGATAGTTCCAATTGGAAGAGGCCCATCTATAATATCAGCCGCAATACTTGCCGCTACCATCCGTAATTTTTCTTGTACCACTGCGGGAAGTCCCATTTTGGCAATTCTCAACATAAAATCGTTGACTAAACTGAGTGCTGGATTTGCTGCTGCAGCGGCTCTTGAGACCTTTGGGATATTTGTGTGGGGAGACAGGATATTTGAGAAATGCGGGATAAGGCGGGATGAGGGGGGAGACGGCGGGAAAACCCTTGAAATACGCGGGAAACGGCGACTTTCGGCGCGGGACGGAGGTGCGAATTATCAACAATCTTGAGATGAGGATGCGTCGGCGGCGGTCGGCGCTTTTTTCACGCCCACGAGGCCGCACAACGGCGGCGGCGCGGCGAGGCGCACACATACGCAGAATACGAAAAAGCCCCGGAAACGCCCGTATAACGGCATTTCTGAGGCTTTTAGATGGTATGAGCCGCTCGGCCCCGTCCCGGAAGTCACAGCAGCAGACCAAGAGGACGAGAGCTTCGCGGCTCATGCTGCTATTGTAGCAGACGCGGCGGCGGATTGCAAGAGGGGCAAGCGTGCTAACGGAGCGTTAGAGCGTGCGAGTTTTGGGGAAAACGGGGCTTTTCGGCGCGGATCGGCGGGGATTAGGGCGTGCGCTGGCCGTGCGAGGCGTGCGCGGCGGGGCGGCGAAGCGGGGCAAAACAGGCGGCGAGCAATGGGACAAATCTGCAAAACCGATGGGACTGTGTCCCATTGCCCTGTTTTCAAGGGTTTTCGGGCTTTCGACCCTCGTTTTTCGCCGCTTCATCAATGGGACAGAAAACAGATTTACAACTAAATCAAAACAGCGCAAAAAATCAAGCGGTTCCACCTTGGGCTTCAGCGTCCTCGGCGGGGCCGCTTTTTGCGTTGTTGCTCTCGCCGAAATATGTCCAGAATATAGACTCTTTTTCCCCGGTGCTGATCCGGCTGTACTTGTAGTGAACCAAGTCAAAAACTTCCTTTTGAGCATCCATCGGCAATAAGCGGAACATGGCGATCAAGTCGCTCTCCATCTCAGACAATCCGACACCATCGCACGCGCCGGGGGTTGTGTTTGAGCTACCTCCCTCCACCAAGTAATCCAGCGTCACGCTTAGCCTATGCGCTACTCTTCGGACGCTTTCGACATTCGGGGTTTGAGTTGCCCATCTGCGGATAGTCGCATTGGCAAGATCACATTCCCTCTCAACTTGCTTGACTGTAAGGTTTTGCTCTTTTATCAATGCGAGAACTCGGTCGTAAATAGTCATAGTGAATAGTCTCCTTAAAATATAGTGGACAGGCTAATTTGGGCTTGACAATTAGTGAATAGGCTACTATAATAGGGGTGTAATCTGATTTAAGTATAAAGCAAAATAAATCATAGCACACCCCGACCGAAAATGAAATAGCAAATCGGCGAACGGTAGAGTAAAAGCGAGCGGCGGAGGCGTTTTTCAGAAGGAGAACGACAACATGAAGAACGACATCGCAGACATCCTGTTCAAGTACACCACTGGCGAGGCCACACTGGAAGAGACGAACGACGCCTTGAAGGAGGCGGAGGCGGGTTTCAACTTGGAACCGGGCCGCAACGAGATCACCCCCGACGAGTTGGCCCTCACCACTGTCGGAGATACCCCGGAGGAGGCCAACGGCTTCGGCCTGTTGGACACCGGCACCGGCAGCATGGAGAAAGTCCACGTCACCAACGGCAAGCTGGACGAGGCGATCAATCAGGTCAACCATGACGGCACGACCAATATGCTGGCCTTCGTCATCATCGGCCCCAATCGTTACGAGGTCAAGGGCGACACCCTGACGGGCTGCTAAAGCCCACCAACACCTAAGCGGCTCTTAGATTTAATTTCGCCGACCGCCGTTCGCTTTTGCTCTACCACAAACGCCGAGAAAAGGAAAGGAGGCAGATCATGAGACGCGGTAAGAAGCCCACCCGCAAGCAGAAGATCCGGCTCGGGCAAGCGGGCCTCGCCCCGGAGAACTGGCTGGTCGTGAAGCAGAAAGCAAACGGCGAGCTAATCATTCTGAACAAGTACCACGACACGATCCGCGTCATCCCGCCACTGGCCGGATGAGCTTTGCAGGAAGGAGTAGCAGCATGAAGGAGCAACCGCACATCTGCCCACTGTGTGGGCGAGCATACGACGAGCCGCCCGCGCTGTCGCGAGTGGACAACCAGACAGACATCTGCCCGAGGTGCGGCATGATGGAGGCACTGGCGGCCATGCCGAGGCGGGAAACGCCACAGGATCGGACGCGGCGGGCCGTGTACGCCACGGGCAACCGCTGGGCGATTGAGAACTTTGAAGCGACCCACCACTAAGCCGAAACGCCCGGAAGGGCGTCACCGGGAACCGCCCCACCCGGTCTGAAGATGGCAGGGCAGAAAGGAATGACGGCAGCATGAGAAAGATCAAGAAGATCAACGGCTTCCTCGTGGTCAAGTTCAACGACCGCGAGAAGCGCGAGTACGAGGGCACGGCCCTCGGAGAGTACGGCGTGATCGACGCGGAGGTCTACACGGGCAATCTGGACATCGACCGGGGCGCGATGGAGTACGACGACGCGGACACGCTGGAGGTGGCCGTGGAGCTGGCACGGGGGCTGGAGTCCGAGGAGGACATCACGGACGAGCCGCCCACCTACACCGCCGCCGTGGAAACGAATGAGAGCTATACCGAGGAGGCGGTGGAGCCCGCCGCCCTGATCGAGGGCTGGACGCGCCGCCTTGCCACGCAGGTCAAGAGCAAGCACTACCCCGACACCGACCCGCGCACCGCCGCGCACGAGCTTTACGGCTTCAAGATGGCGCTGCATCAGATCGGCTTCCTGCCGGAGAGCGAGGTCATCACCGACCCGGACACCTTCGGCGCGGGACGGCTGGACGGCCCCATGCCGCGCAACCCTGAAGAGCTGCTGGCGTTCGTGTGCGACGAACGGTGCAAGAACCGGGCCGGACACACGCAGGAGGAGCTGGACGCCATTTGTGCGAAGTGCCCGCTGGGACAGCTCTACGAGGACGCGGAGGCACAAGACCTGCGCATCCGGGAGCGGAGCGAGCGAGCGCTGCAGGAGCACATCGAGGGCGTGAGGCACGCTGAGGACACCCTGACCGCCCTGCTTGGCGGGCATGAGGCGCTGGCCTATGAGCATAGCTCATAGTCTTATTTTTATACTCAAAGGAGGACACCAAACATGAACATGGACATCATCCAGAGTGCGGCGTTTGAGATGCTGCTCAACGTCGCGCTCGCTGTGCTGGCCCTCGCCGGAGCCTACGCAGTTTACTACATCCGGCTCGGCGCATCCAAGCTGAAAGCGCAGACCGCGCAGATCGAGGACGCATCCACTCGCAAGGTGCTGGACGACGCCTTGAAGGATGTTGAGAACCTCGCCACGCTGTCGGTGAGCGCGATGGAGCAGACCACGGCAAAGGCACTGCGCGAGGCAGTCAAGGGTGGCAAGGCGAGCCGCGATGAGTTGGTCGCGCTGGGCAAACAGGTCTTTGATGAGGTCAAGGCGTCGATCGCGCCGGAGGCGCAGCGGGTTATCACGAAGAACCTCGGCAGCTTCGACGAGTATCTGACGAAGTACATCGAGGCCACTGTGCTGGAGATCAAGCAGAACGAGCCGTACATCACCCTCCCGGAAAGTGCGCTCATCGAAGGCGAAGCGGAACGGTAAGGAGGGCGGCACATGGACGTCTCTCAGATCACCGCCCTCATCGGCGCGGCGGCGTCGCTGCTGTGCACCGTCGTCGTCGGGGCGCTCACCTTCTTTATGAAGAAGACGCTCACCAGTCTTGAAGAGGCGGACAAGCGGAACGCCGAGGACATCAAGGCACTGGACAAGAACCTCAACGACCTGAAGGCAGACCTCCCCCTGATCTATGTGACGCGGGAGGACTACATTCGGGTCATGAACAGGGTCGAGGACAAGCTCGACCAGATCCTCTACGGAGGCAAAGCCAAAGGAAAGGAGGAGTGACCTCATGGCAATCCTTGACGAGCTGACCGAGCAGGAGGTCAGCAAGAACAAAGCAATCCGGGGCTACATCGTCCGAGCCCTCGCAAAAGGCAGTCAGAACGCCTTGCTCGTCCGTCAGATCACAAACGCCCTCGTCGCTGACGGCCTGATCTACTCGCCGGACATTTCAAAGCCGATCGAGTATCTGCAGGAGGCGGGTTATGTGACCTTCACCGACCGATCGGTGAACGCCTACAACGCCTACCGCAAGGACTCCATCATCAAGCTCACTCGAAAGGGTGTTGATCTCGTCGAGGGCACGATCAACGATCCGGGTATTGATGTCTAAGGCGGAGCGACGGAGGACGCGGGTCAGCTCGACGATCGACAAGCTCCCGGACGATATTAAAGGGCAACTCGATGTCCGGCTTGCGGACACCTCCAACACCTATGAAGAACTGGCGGCATGGCTCAAGGCCGAAGGCTACGAGATCAGTAAGTCAGCGATCGGGCGCTATGCGATCCGCACCACACAGGCGGCGCAGCGCGTAGCGCAGACCATCCAGCGCACTCAGGCGATCGCTCAAGCGGTGGAGGCCCACCCCGACCTCGACTACACGAAGGCGGCGTCGATGGTGCTCATGGACGGGCTCATGCAGCGAGTCAGCACCGCTGAGGACGACTTTCAGGAAATGCCGCTGGATAAGGCGGGGCGACTCATCGCAAGCCTCGCCCGGAACGCCACCTACGAAAAGCGCGTCCGGCAGGACATGAAGAAAAAAGCTGAGCTTGCCTTCGAACAGATGGAGACGGAGCTCATGGCGGCAATCAAGCAGCACCCTGAGCTTGCTGGCGAGCTTCACGACGTGCTGGAGCGTGCAAGAGAGAAGGTGCTGGCAGATGGCGAAGATTGACCTGAACGACTACCTCGAAAAGCTCACAGAGCCGGAAGACCGGGAAACGGTCGCAAACCGCGCGTATCAGCGGGAGCTGTTCGAGCAGTACGTCACAAAGGACGGCAACTTTCCCGAGCAGCGGGCGCAGCTTCTTGAGGACTTCAGGGCCGGAAAGGAACTGACCGGGCCGAAGGGACTGCGCCGGAAGCTCGGGGCCTTCGATCTTGAATACTTCGGGCGGGCCTATCTCGCGCACTACTTCGTCCGCCCGTCGCCCAAGTTCCACGGCGAGCTGGACAGGATATGGCGGGAAGGCGTGCTGAAGGGGATGAACCCGGAGCTGGACGCCAAGCGGATCAGCCGCGCGGATGGTCGTGCTGGCCTATGTCGGTGCGCTGGCCGTCCTGCTGGCCGTTCTGGTCGGGACGATCGCCGTCGCCGGATGGAGCGAAGGTGCGGGCGCCCTCGCCGCTATTGCGGGCGTGGGCGTTTATTATTTCGCGCTGTGGCTCTTCCGGCGGAAAATCGAACACACAATTCAATTTACAATAACAAAAATCTGATGGAAGTATTACTTTACACGATCCTGACGCTGTGTGCGCTGGGAGTGTTCTCGGCGGTAATCCTCTATTTCGTGGCCCGGAAATTCCGGGTCGAGGAGGACCCGCGGATCGACGAGGTGGAGAAGATGCTCCCCGGGGCCAACTGCGGCGGCTGCGGATTCGCAGGATGCCGGGGTATGGCCGACGCGCTCGTGAAGCGCGACGACATCTCGGCGCTCTTCTGCCCCGTGGGCGGCGGCGACTGTATGAAAGCCGTAGCTGCATACCTCGGAAAGGCCGCTGCCGAAAAGCAGCCCGAGGTGGCGACCGTCCGCTGCGGCGGCACGTGCGAGAAGCGTCCCCGCACCAACGAGTACAACGGGGCCAAGTCGTGTGCCGTGGCTTCGTCGCTCTATGTGGGCGAGACGGGCTGCGCGTTCGGCTGTCTGGGCTTCGGTGACTGCGTCGCGGTCTGCGCCTTCGACGCCATTCACATCAACCCGGAAACGGGACTTCCGGAGGTCGACGCCGACAAGTGCACGGCCTGCGGCGCCTGCGTGAAGGCGTGTCCGAAAATGATCATCGAACTGCGGAAGAAATGGCCCAAGAACCGTGCGGTGTACGTGTCGTGCGTGTCGAAGGAGAAGGGCGCCGTGGTGATGAAGGCCTGCAAGGCCGGATGTATCGGCTGCGGCAAGTGTGTGAAAGTATGCGCCTTCGATGCCATCACCGTGGAGAACAACCTCGCCTACATCGACCCGCAGAAGTGCAAGCTGTGCCGCAAGTGTGTGAACGAATGTCCTACGGGAGCCATCCGGCTCGTCGGCATGGACCCGCTGCCCAAAGCCCCGAAGGCTCCGGCAGCGCCCGCCGCTAACAAAGAATCGTAAAAAAGGAATTCCAACTATGAAGACATTTCCAATGGGCGGAGTCCATCCGTCGGAAAATAAGTTGAGCTGCGCCAAACCGATCGAGGTGCTGCCGCTGCCCGATGTGGTGACGATTCCCCTCGCACAGCACATCGGCGCCCCGGCGGTGGCCAAGGTCGCCAAAGGCGATCGGGTGCTCACGGGCCAGCTCATCGCCGAAGCCGGCAGTTTCATGTCGGCGAACATCCACTCCCCGATTTCGGGTACGGTGACGGCTGTCGATATGGTCGTCAACGGCCAGGGCCTGCGCCAGATGATGATCACCATCAAGCGCGAGGGCGACGACTGGGCCGAGGGCATCGACCGTTCGGAGGCGCTGGTGAAGGTCTGCTCCTTCTCGGCGCAGGAGATCATCGCCAAGATCAAGGACGCCGGCATCGTCGGCATGGGCGGAGCGACGTTCCCCACGCACGTGAAACTCTCGGTTCCTCCCGGAAAGAAGGCCGAGTGCGTCATCATCAACGGCGTGGAGTGCGAACCCTATCTTACGTCGGACCACCGCACGATGCTGGAGCACGGCGAGGAACTGGTCGTCGGCGTCACGATTCTGATGAAGGCCGTGGGCGTCGGGAAAGCCTATATCGGCATCGAGAACAACAAACCCGACGCGATCGCGCATCTGACGAAGATCGCCGCCGGATACAAGGGCATCGAGGTCGTACCCCTGAAGGTGATGTACCCGCAGGGGGGTGAGAAGCAGCTGATCGCAGCCGTCACGGGCCGTCAGGTTCCGCCTCCGCCCGCGCTGCCGATCGACGTGGGGGCCGTGGTGTGCAACGCCTCGACGACCGTTGCCGTCTATCAGGCCGTGCTGAAGAACAAACCGCTGATCGAGCGGGTGGTGACCGTCACGGGCAAGAGCATGAAGGAGCCGAAGAACCTGCTGACCCGCATGGGTACGCCGATCTCGGCGCTGATCGAGGCCGCGGGCGGCCTTCCCGGGGATGCGGGCAAGGTGATCAACGGCGGTCCGATGATGGGCCGGGCGATGGTGAACCTCGACTCGCCCGTGACGAAGGGCTGCTCGGGCATCACCGTCATGTCGGGCCGCGACGCACAGCGCCGCGAGGCGACGCAGTGCATCAAGTGCGCCAAGTGCGTCTCCGCCTGTCCGATGGGACTGGAACCCTATTACCTCTCGAAGATGACCCAGAAGAAGGGCTGGGACGAACTGGAAGCGCTGATGATCACCTCGTGCATCGAGTGCGGATGCTGCCAGTCGACCTGCCCCTCGTACCTGCCGCTGCTGGACTGGATCCGCCTCGGAAAACAGACCGTGATGGGAATCATCCGCGCTCGCGGTGCCGCGGCTGCGCCCAAAAAGTAAATGAAAAAACAGTATAGATATGGCTAATAAACTCATTGTGGCTCCCGCACCCCACGTGCAGACGGCCCAGTCGACGACCCGGATCATGCGCGACGTCGTGATCGCGCTGATGCCCGCGCTGGTCGTGTCGACGGTGGTCTTCGGACTGGACGTGCTGCGCGTTACGGCCCTTTCCGTGGTGTCGTGCGTGGTGATCGAGTACCTGATTCAGAAATTCATGGTCCGCGGTGCGACTACCGTCGGCAACTGGTCGGCCGTGGTGACGGGCGTGCTGCTTGCCTTCAACCTTCCGGCGTCGATTCCCTGGTGGATCGTCGTGATGGGCGCCTTCGTGGCCATCGCCGTCGCCAAAATGACCTTCGGCGGCCTGGGCAAGAACCCCTTCAACCC
>OGZH01002215.1_pt1 | contig 11115 bp, 7 predicted proteins | sample 1576741 | NCBI WGS metagenome assembly OGZH01 (sample SAMEA3541560, study PRJEB24748) | human gut metagenome | biome: human gut; feature: human-associated habitat; material: faeces | place: China | collected 2012 | reverse complement strand
GTGGCGGTCATTCCGGGAGCAGCTTCGGTCAGCCCGTAAACGCTGGTTACATTCGAGCCGCCGCCGACAGCGTGCGTGCCGAAATCGAAGCGGCCGCAACGGCGGGGGCGCTCGAAGCGGGGCTTCCCGTGCCGTTCTCGCTTTTTATGAAAGTGTTTCTCGAGCGGCTCGGCGAAGAGACCGTTTCGGGGCGGCCGGGCAACGCCGTGACTTTCGCCGGTATGTCCGCGATGCGCGGGCTGCCCTACAAGGTGCTCGCCGTGATCGGACTCAATCACGACTGCAGTTTCCCCGGCACGATGCGATTCGAGGAATTCGACCTCATGGGTGCCGCGCCGCGTCGCGGCGACCGCGACAGCCGCGTCGACAACCGCAATGTGTTCCTCGACCTGTTGCTCGCCGCACGCAAGAAGTTCCTTGTTTCGTATGTGAGCGGCACGAACGAAGCCGATCAGAAGGAACCCTCGATCGTTGCAGCGGAATTGCGCGATTGGCTCCTGTCGTTTGCGCATGGACGCGAAGCGCGCCGTGCCGCGCAGGCGCAGCTCACGACGAGGCTGTCGCTCAACAGCTTTTCAAAAGCGAATTTCAGCATCGCAAGCGGCGACTGGCAAAGCACCGACAAAGCGCTGCTGGCAGCCGTAGCGGACGCCGAGGCGGCGGCTTATGCCGCGAGCGAAGCGTGTTTTGCCGACGCAGGCATTGCGCGCGCGCGTCCGGTCGAGGTCGTGGACTTTGACGACCTCTGGCGCTTCTGGCGCCGTTCGGCCGAGTGGGCTTTGAAAGAGAGCGGCATTGTGCTGCCCGAGTCGGGCGCGACCGACTCGGTTTCGCTCATGCCTTCGCGCGAGCCGCTCGACGCTTGGAAGCGCAAGCATTTTGCCTACGAGTGCCTGCGAGAAGGCCGCTCGCGAGAAGAGATCGAGCGGCGCTGGGGGTGCGATCCGACGAAGGGGACGGCGGGCGTTCGGGAGTCCCGGCTTTTGGCCTGCACCTGCAGAAACAACAATGATAGCAGCATCTGCCACATCATCATAACCACCTGCATATATCTTCATAGGTCTGGCAAAAGGAATACCGTGGCTTATATCCATCGCCTCTCCCTCAGCTTTGTCCTTATCAGCGTCAATGAGAACTATCTCAGAAAAAAGACCGCTCTGCATAAGTGCAAAAACTGATGCCGAACCAACGAATCCACATCCGATCATGACAGCCTTTCTTGGGTTTGTCTTAACAACTGCGTTAGTTTTATTGCTCATGTACGTTCCTCTCTTTCTTAAACTATAATTCAAATAGTTGCTTTTTATTATAACTATTCATCCCAAATACAAATTCTCAATATCTGCTTTGTTATCAGTTGTTCTGAATAATTATCTTTTATTTATATTATACCCGCATTGTACATATAATCCGTTGTAAAAACAACAAATTACTTGATAAAATACAATCAATAGCCCATTGTTCCCATTTTTATACAATTTTAATGCAGAAAAAACAAACCGGACCAATACAGCTGAATGAATTGTCATTTAGCATATTGATCCGGTTATATTTAAATGCTGTATCCGCTTATTTTGTGCTTGAATTTCTGTACTCAAGCGGTGTCATTCCATACAGCTTCTTGAACTGTCTGTTAAAATGCTCCACGTTCTGATATCCTGCCTCAATTGCGATATTCTCAACAGTTGTGATGCTGTTTCTAAGCAGTGTGCGTGCCTTCTTCATCTTGGCATTGGTGACCAGCTCCCCGAAAGTCTTGCCTGACTTCTCCTTTATGTACTTGGAGATATACGGCTCTGTCAGGTTGAACTGTGCAGCCATGTCTGCAAGCGATACTGTCTTGTAGTTGGCCTGGATGAAGTTGAGCATGGCAATATAGCGCTCATCCTTCACGTGACTGTCAGCCTTGGTGGCAAGGTAATGGTTTACCGCAACAACAAGCGCTCCGATTGATGCCTTGATGATATCCTCATCCACACCTGCGCCCCAGAACATACTGCCGTCAACTGTGATACCCACATATGCCATAGCCTTTGATGAAGATCCGTGTGAAAGCGCATGCTCCTCGTATACAGTGAGCTCAAAGCTGATGTCAAAATACTGCTTAATTATATTGCTGACTGCATCGAGACGGCCGTTTCCATTGGCATCTACCTTTCTGGTGCTGTCATTGTGTAAAATAACCGCCTCTGCGAAAATGCCGTTTACCTGCTTAAAGTGGCACTCCGGTATAGTGAAATATGGATGAAAATCCACATAATTGTCTGTAAAGATACTGTGTACCCACTCAGGTGAAAGCTCCTTGTGCTCCTCGTCCGATACCTGCTTGACCATGTATCCGACCTGCTCTCTCATCTGCTGTGGCACATTGATACCGAAGCTCTGCTTAAGGATATATGCCACTCCGCCCTTTCCTGACTGGCTGTTGATACGGATAACATCAGCCTCGTATGTCCTGCCGACATCCTTTGGATCTATAGGCAGATATGGAACCGTCCACTTATCAAGCTTCTTTTCCTCTCTCCATGCCATGCCCTTTGAGATTGCATCCTGATGTGAGCCTGAAAAAGCAGAAAAAACAAGGTCTCCCGCATATGGCTGTCTCTCGCCTACCTTCATTCTGGTAAATGTCTCATACTTCTCCCTGATCTCAGGCAGATTTGAAAAATCAAGCTGTGGATCCACTCCGTGTGAGTAAAGATTCATGGCAAGTGTCACGATATCTACATTTCCTGTTCTCTCACCGTTTCCAAACAGCGTACCCTCTATCTCCTCAGCTCCTGCAAGCACACCAAGCTCTGATGTGGCAACACCGCAGCCTCTGTCATTATGAGGATGTAAGCAAAGCACTACTCCGTCTCTGTACTTGAGGTGCTTGTTGATATACTCTATCTGTGTGGCAAAAACATGTGGCATAGCATTCTCTACTGTGGTAGGAATATTGATGATAGCCTTATTATCAGCCTTTGGCTGCCATACATCAAGCACAGCGTTGCACACATCAACCGCATAATCCACCTCAGTGCCCGAAAAGCTCTCCGGTGAATACTGGAAACGGAAATTACCGTCAGTCTCTGCTGCAAGGTCTCTCAGTAAAATAGCTCCGTCAACTGCAAGCTGCTTTATCTCTTCCTTTGACTTCTTAAACACCTGCTCACGCTGTGCAACAGATGTGGAATTGTACAGATGTACAACTGCTCTCGGTGCTCCCTCAAGTGCCTTGAAGGTCTTCTTGATGATATGCTCTCTGGCCTGTGTCAGCACATGTATAGTGACATCATCAGGAATCATATCCCTCTCAATAAGAGCTCTCGTGAAATTGAACTCTGTCTCAGAGGCTGCCGGGAAACCTACCTCGATTTCCTTAAAGCCTATATCTACAAGCATCTTAAAGAAGTCAAGCTTCTCCTCAAGACTCATCGGCTCGATTAGAGCCTGGTTGCCATCACGTAAATCAACCGAACACCACAGTGGTGCTTTATCTATATAATCCTTCTTAACCCAGTCATAAGTACATTCAGGAGGCAGAAAATAACTGCGCTCGTATTTTTCATATCCTTTCATCTTAAAACCTCTTTTCGTTTGAACTGATATAATTGTAACACATAAGCGCAGTTATTGGAATGATTATATTTAATCACTTTGATTGATGTAATTTAATTTTTTATAAAAATATAATCAACTGTATTGATTTTGATTATTCTAATCAGATATTTAGGCTGAAATATCCGGCTAATCCTCTCTCTTATTCCCCCAGAAAAACAATGCAACTGTTCCTGGACCGGTGTGGCTTCCTATAGTCGTACCGATATCATTTATCTCTACTTTACCCTTCATCTTCGGGAATGCAGCCTCTATAAGATCAGCTACGGCTTTAGCATCCTCATGGCATGCGGAATTCGATATATAGACCTTATCTGAATAATCGGCACCGTCCTTGCAGAGCGCCTGCATCTTCACAAGCATCTCCTTTATTGCCTTCTTTTTAGTGCGGATTTTCTCACGCACAATAAGCTTTCCCTCATTGCTCACATTCATGAAAGGACAGATATTAAGCACATTTCCCACAAATCCCGCGGTCTTTGAGATACGGCCGCCCCTGATAAAAAATGTAAGGTCTGATGAGAAGAACCAGTGATTCACCTCAAGTCTGTGCTCCATGGTCCAATCAGCCAGTGTATCAATATCCATGCCGCTATCCCTGAGGTCAGCGAGCTTATCCATCAAAAGACCAAAGCCTGACGATGCTGCCAACGAATCAATCACATATATCTTTCTGTCAGGGTATTCCTCCTCGAGAGCCTCCTTTGCAAGCCTTGCCGAGTTGACTGTACCTGATATACCGGAGCTTAGTGTACAGTGAAGCACATCATATCCCTCATCCAGAAACTGCCTGAAGTACTCCATGTACTCCTCCTGATTGATCTGCGAGGTCTTTGTCATGGCACCTGCCTCCATTGCCTTGTAGAAATCCGGCAGTGGCATGGACTGTCCTAAATCATCCATATACTCTTTACCGTCAAGCTCATAGTGAAAGCATGCGTACTTAATATTTCTCTCGAGCATATGCTCCCTGGTAAGATCTGCTGTTGAACAGCAGCTAATCACATAATTTGACATATTATTTTCCTTTACCTTTTGACCTTTTATCATCATATGTAGTCAGATACATATGGTATCTCATGATATAAAATATCGTCAAGCTTTGCAACAGCATCATACGTAGTCTGTATTTTGCCCATCTGCAAAAGCTTCTCAGCACTCTTGTAGCCTAAAAGCAGTGTGGTAAATGTGCCAATAGACATGCTTAGGTGATACTGTGGCTTTTTGTCTGTGAGAGCACAGTGCCCTTTCTCAAAATCAATGACAAATGTGCCATTGTTCCACGGAAGAAGCTCATCCTCTATCTTGAAGCTAAAGCAGCCGCCCGGTCCATCCGGGTCACAGTTATACTGTGATATAAACTGCGACACGTCGATGATTCTGCCCATGGCGTATGGTCTTATTGTCTCCTTTATATCACTGTCATCGAGCTCAAAAGCGATGGGCTCGCTGTAATAGTTGTTGCCTCTGACCTCATCAATCATGGAATCATGCGCATGAATGTACTCCCACAGGCCAAGCTGCGCCTCACGGTTTAAGTAGATGAGTTCCTTGATGTGCATGACATCGGAGCTGATAAGATACACCATATAGCCACACGGTTCATCATCCTCGTTATAGTAGATGGCGACCATCGTATCGTCCTCATCCCAGCGGAAGTACTCCTCCCAAGCCAGATTGTTTCTGTACAGACAGCCGTGAGTCTTCGCGGCAAAGTGAGTATGAAGCTTCTTAAACTGCTCGTCATCCCACTGCACACGGCGCACATAGCCCGGCTCCTTAAGCTTTGTAGGAATCTGTCTGTCCTTTATCACATATGTCATCTTGTTTGAGATAATCTCCCAGCCAAGCCCTCTGTAAAGAGGTATGGAGTATGGATACAAAAGGGCAAACGACTTGTTGCTATCGCGCATCCTCGTAAGACTCTTTCTCATAAGCTTTTTCATGATACCATGGCCTGTGTACTCAGGATACGTGCACACACTTGTGACAAAGCCTACCTCGTAGCGCTCACCATATATATTCATATCGAGCGGATATACAGCAAACTGAGCCACAAGCTCCTCTTTTTTGTCTATGATATTGAAGCAGCCAAGCACATCAGCTCTCTCAAGCACCGGAAACTTCGACTGCTTGATTTCATCATCCTTCCAACCGGTCTCGGCAAGATCTGCCTCTGTTACCTGAAAAGCATAACGAAGCAGTGCATTGTATTCCTCCGCATCGTCCTTTGTCAGTACTCTTATCTTAAATTCATCTGATTTAAAAGAATGCATAGTGTCCTTTCTCACCTGTCTTTACTGTATACATCAGATCATCCGCCTTCTTAATGAGCTCAGTAATCTGGCTCTCACTGGTAACATTTCTCTCATATGAAATACCAATGGAACAGGTGATATTCTTCTCCTCATTAAACTCTACTTCATGATTCAGGTATTTCTTTATCTGCCTGCTGAAGCCATCTGCATCTGCAATCCTCGCATAGATATCCTTTGCAATATTCTCAAGCTCGTATCTGGCACATGACTCAATGACTATGATGAACTCATCACCGCCATATCTGCTCACAAAGCCTCTGTCCTTTGCCACTTCCCTGAATATAAAGGCCATCTCCTTAAGTATCAGATCTCCTACATCATGACCATACGTATCATTATAATGCTTGAAGTTGTCCAGGTCAATAAACATAAGCCCCACATCCATACCACCGGATGTCACACTTATACGCTTCTCAAGCTTTTCAATCTCCTGATACATGCCTGCTCTGTTGTATATGCCTGTCAGCATATCGGTAACTGCGGCCTGCTTGAGTCTCCTGTTCATCTCATTAGCCTTCTCATTGGCCTCAATACGGGCAATGGAATACTCAAGCTCTCTGAATAACAGCTTGAAAATACTCAAATCATCCTCGTTGAGCATGTATCGCTCTATGGAGCCATGCCAATTCTCCTTCATGCGCACATATGCTATGAGAACACTTGAAAGCGCATCATTCTTGATAAAAGGCACCGCAGCAAATGAACATACATCATCCACGCCAAAGTACGAGATGATATTTTCATGCTCGTAGAAGTCCTCTCCAAGCTTTGATGTGGCAACCCCCTCCGGATAGTCTATCATGATATCACATATACCCTTTATAACCTCATCTGTCATATCACATTCTGTATCATTATAAAGCACCTGCGGCTCCTTCGCGTGCAGATCTATAATCAGCGCACAGTCCAGACTGAAATGATTTATGAAATTGCTCATGGCATTTTCAATCATAGTCTCCTTCTTCTGGTCATTTACATCTACAATAGTCTGCCATAATGAAATAAACTCTATCTGGCGCTTTGAGCTCTGATAGTCCTTAGCAAGTCCCTGCTGCTTTACAAGCAGATCAATCTGTCTTTCATTGATAAAGCCTTCACTCAGTGACTCTAAGTTGATATTTTTTAACATTTCAAGCGGAGCTGCTTCTGCTATTTCATGCATTCTTTTATTGTGTGCATCTAAAAGTATTCTCTCATGCTCTATAAGCTCATTTTTGCCGAGCTGTTCAAACAGCTTAATCCTGCTTTTCCTGTATATCGAATATGCAAAAAACTCATTGCCCTCCGCATTAACGAGGTATCTCTCTGCATCCTCAAACTGTAAAAAGGCTTCTTCCTTTTTATCATCGTGCCACAAGAGCATAGCCGATGCAAATGAGTACAGAAACATCTCATCATCGCATCTGGAATAGTCATGAACAGCCTCTGTTCTTGTGCTGTCAATTACCCTGTATATGACGTAATTGAGAAACTGCTTGCAGCTGAGCAGATAGCGCTCACAGCTGAATCTGTCACCTGAAAATATAGATGCAAGTGCAAGAAGCGCATATATCTTACTCGTGTTGCACACTCTTAAGCTGTTTAGATGAAGCTTTATAATAGTCTTCATGGCAATTAAAAGTGCTTGGACAGCCTCCTTATAATTGCCCTGCATAATATAGTTAAGAGACTTGTTATAATACACCTCAGCTATATCCTCCGGCATCTTCAGATAATATAACATATTTATTGCAGTATTATAATAATCGTCAACAAGCTCATTTTTACCCATGGCACTCAGATTGTAGCCTATAGCCGTAAGTACTCTCGCAACATATATATTGCCGTGTTCCTTCATGAACTCGTATGTACGGATAACATATAAAAATGCTATCTCATTGAGACCGTTTGTGCTGGCAAGCATGATAGTCTTCTGATATGCATCATACACAAGCTGCTCATTTCCTATCTTCTTTGCAAGCTCAAGTCCCTTTGTAAAATGCTTTAGCAATGATTCATCATAAAATGACTGTTTCACCACATCCCGGCTATTGTCATATGCGTAAATATATATATGCGCAAGATGATTTCTGTATCCGTGCTTTATAATCTTTTCTATAAATTCATCACTGACAGGTATATCCTGCACACAGAAAAATATATTGTACCAGCCCGACATCTTTATCATAACGGACAAAAGCTCGGACTTGAATTCGAGCAATTCATCATCCGCCAAAAGTGCATAGTCATAGGCTTTCTTTGCACAGCCCTCAGCCTTCTCGAGCTTGCCCTGATACATATAGCAGGTGCCCTTCATAAAATAATATATAGAAAAATAATGCTCACTGTCACTTTCCGGTATCAGTGCCTTGTACTCATTCGTAAGCTCAATCGCTTTGGACATCTCTCCAAGTAAAACAGATGTCCTTGCATAGATAAAATAAAAACGTCTCAGACTCTTTTCATCAATCCATGCATCCTCAAACTTAATCTTGTGCTCTATGATACGACAGCCTCTCTTTGCCTGCTCATAATCCAGAAACTCCATAATATTTGATGCTTCCTGGATACTCTGCTCAAAGTTTGTAGTAATATACAGCTCGTCATCACTTGTGTCTCTTATATGATTCTTCTGTTGTCCGGCACTGCCTATATAGTATATGGCACTCCTGTCCTCAAGAGACTCGACTATACGATCCCACACCTCAACAGTACTGTCAGTACCCTTGACCTGGACATTAACACCTAACACAATACCGATATTGGTGCACGGATTGTCAATCAGATACTTGATGGTCTCAATAGAGCTCTTTGACGCCATCTGGAATCTGTTTATCACAATCATCAATGGCCTCACTTCTGAAAGCCTCTTAAGCATGTCAACTATGGCCTTAGTCATGCGTCTCTGCTCGTATGCTACCTCATTTAACAGCACTGTCTCCTCTCTGAAACACTCACCGGTCTCATAATAGCTGTTTAACACCTGTCTGTGCAGGTAGTACACACCGCACTCCCTTTGGAAATCATCAAAGCTTCCGCCTATAAAGCGCCTGTGCATATTGCATATGATGTCTAAAAATGGCTCATAAGCTCCGACTAAAGTGTTGTAAGAGAACTCACTGTATGCAAAAAAGACGTTATCCTCATTGCTTTGATAACGTCTTATAACCTCAAGATTTTCAATCGAAAAATCATTGCTATAATTCGCCATTACGATATTTCGAGTCTCTTTTCCTATGCGATTGTAAATCTGTTCAATTACCCCGCTATAATACTTTTCTATCATCTGATAACCCCATCACGTTCTAAATCTGACACAGGATAAATCTTTCCATGTAGTTAAATTTCCGAAATAATCCTTAAAGTAAGAATAGCCCAAAATTCCTAAAAAGTCAATCTTTTGACTCAATAATGATAAATTTTCCTCTATGAATATCAATCACTGCATGGTCATCAATTATTTCATTGGATATGCCAAGCGATGTAAATCTGTCAAAGGAATAATCCGTAACAGGATACTTAAAGCCTCTAAGGCTCACCTCATTGTCGTCTGTCACTGCTATAAGCGAGACAAACCTGCCATACTGGGCTGATTTTTCAATTGTTACGGGCTTATCCGCCATCCTTATACGGTTGTTTGTGTCGATAATGCTGATATCAGTTTTACTTTCCAATCCTATTCCCAAGAGTGAAATATTGCCGAGCACATGGTCTATTCTGCTTCCTGTTGCTCCAAGCATCACTATGCTTCTTGCACCCTCGCTTATGGCAAGTCTTATGGCATACTCTGTATCAGTATCATCCTTTATGGGATTGAGCCTGTGTATCTCGGTCTGTCCCTTTCTCTCAAAAAACTCCAAGGCCTTTGTTGTGGCTGAATCGAAATCACCTACAATTATATCAGGCGTGACACCGTTTTCGTACAGGAAATCCATTCCGCTGTCAGCCGCAATTATGGCATCTATTCCATCAGTCTTTATCTCATTTAAGCCGAATTCCTTATCTATTTTTCCACCACATACAATCAAATACCTCATTTTATCCACCTTCTTATAAATAACATATCCACATTTGCTACAGCCCCGGAAGCATTTTGGTTTTAACCTGCATCTGTTACATCATGATATTCAGAAAACCCTTTACATTTTCTTCTATATCTCCGCTAAACACCGCACTTCCCGCAACAATGATATTGGCTCCTGCCGCAAGCAGTGTCTCCACGTTCTCAAGATTAACACCACCGTCCACCTCGATATCAGCCTTATTTGCGGTTTTCTCAAGAAGCGCCTTTAAGTCGCGCACCTTGTCTACAGTGTACGGAATAAGCTTTTGTCCTCCAAAGCCCGGATTTACAGTCATGATAAGCACCATGTCCACCTTTGGAAGCACATACTCTATGGCTGAGAGCGGAGTAGCCGGATTTAATGCTACACCTGCCAGTATGCCCTTTTCCTTTATTGCCTCGATTGTCCTGTCAAGATGCTTACATGCCTCCGCATGGACTGTGATGATATCTGCTCCTGCTGTCGCAAAATCATCTATATATCTGACCGGCTCATCTATCATCAGATGCACATCAAACATACGCTCTGTACACTTTCTGATTGTCTTTATGACCGGCAGTCCTATTGATATGCTTGGAACGAAGCTGCCGTCCATAACATCTATATGCACATACTGTGCTCCTGCCTCATCAAGCTGCTTAAGCTGCTCTCCGAGTATTGAATAATCCGCTGATAAAATTGATGGTGATAAACAGTTCATGTTTTCCTCCGTTTGATTATGCTTTAAATTAATACTTTTGTCTATTTTTAAGCTCCTCATATAAAAGCTTATAATTATCATACCGCACCTGCGATATTTTCCCATCTGCAAGAGCTTCCTTCACACCGCAGTCCGGCTCATTTATATGACTGCAGCCCTGAAACCTGCAATATGGCTCATACTCTACAAACTCCGGATAACATGTCCACAGATCTTCCTTTTCAAAGCCCGGCACATCCATCGAGCTAAAGCCCGGTGTATCCATGATATACGTGCCATCCTTTATAGGGATAATCTCAGAATGTCTGGTCGTATGCTTTCCGCGCTCTATTTTCTCACTTATATGTCCGGTCTCCATCTGCACATCATCCTGCAGACAGTTAATGATAGATGACTTGCCAACTCCCGAGGGACCTGCAACCGTGGTCGTCCTTCCCTCTAAAATGTGCTT
>OGZH01002213.1_pt1 | contig 11117 bp, 10 predicted proteins | sample 1576741 | NCBI WGS metagenome assembly OGZH01 (sample SAMEA3541560, study PRJEB24748) | human gut metagenome | biome: human gut; feature: human-associated habitat; material: faeces | place: China | collected 2012 | reverse complement strand
TATTTGAGGGCTTACATAACTTCCGAACAGTTGTCGCAAGTGAAACTGGGAGATGAGGTAACTGTGTATGCTGATTATGGAAACTCGGAGCAGAAAGCTTATCCGGGGGTAGTGACCTGGATTTCCGACCGTTCGGAGTTCACTCCCAAAACGATTTTGACGAAAAACGAACGTGCTAATCTGGTATATGCAGTGAAAATTGCCGTGAAGAATGACGGAGCATTGAAGATTGGTATGTATGGCGGAGTAAAATTAAAGAGTGAAGATTAAAAATTAAAGTCAAGGAGATGGAGAAGGATGCACCCATAGTGGTTGTGAAAGAAGTCGGCAAGAGCTATGGAACGGTGGAAGCGCTGAAAGAGGTTTCTTTTGTGGTAGAACGGGGAGAGATCTTTGGGCTGATAGGTCCTGACGGTGCCGGTAAGAGTACCCTATTCCGTATTCTGACTACTTTGCTGCTGGCAGATAAGGGAACGGCCACGATCGGTGGACTGGATGTGGCAACAGATTATAAACAGATTCGTACGAAAGTGGGATATATGCCCGGTCGTTTTTCACTTTACCAGGATCTTTCAGTAGAGGAGAATCTGGAGTTTTTCGCAACCGTATTCCATACGACTGTTCAGGAGAACTATGATTTAATTAAAGATATCTATCAGCAGATAGAACCGTTCAGGAAAAGAAGGGCAGGGGCCTTGTCGGGGGGGATGAAGCAGAAACTGGCGTTGAGTTGTGCTTTGATCCATAAACCGGATATTTTATTTCTGGATGAACCCACTACCGGGGTGGATCCTGTGTCGCGCAAGGAATTTTGGCAAATGCTTCGGAACTTGCGGGAACAGGGTATTACCATTGTTGTTTCTACTCCCATCATGGATGAGGCCCGGCAATGTGACCGGATTGCTTTTATCAATCATGGAAAGATTCATGGCATTGATACCCCCGAGCGTATTCTTCAGCAATTTGCGTCCATCCTTTGTCCTCCTTCTTTAGAACGGGAGGAGGTGAGACATAGAACCGCTCCGGTCATTGAAGTGGAGCAGCTGACAAAGTGTTTTGGCAATTTTACAGCGGTAGATCATATCTCCTTTCAGGTGAATCGGGGAGAGATATTTGGCTTCCTGGGTGCCAATGGAGCCGGAAAGACTACAGCTATGCGCATGCTTTGCGGATTGAGCAAACCGACATCGGGCATAGGAAAGGTGGCAGGATATGATATTTACCGGGAGGCCGAACAAGTTAAGAAACATATCGGATATATGAGCCAAAAGTTTTCGCTATATGAAGACCTGAAAGTGTGGGAGAATATCCGTCTGTTTGCCGGGATTTATGGGATGAAAGAGCAAGAGATAGAACGGAAGACGGAAGAATTGTTGGATCGCCTGGGGCTTGCTTCCGAGCGGGATACTCTGGTGAAGAGTCTTCCGGTGGGATGGAAGCAGAAATTAGCTTTTTCAGTTTCAATCTTCCACGAACCGAGAATTGTTTTTCTGGATGAGCCGACGGGTGGGGTGGATCCTGCTACCCGTCGCCAGTTCTGGGAGCTTATTTATCAGGCTGCCGACCGGGGAATCACTGTCTTTGTCACCACCCACTTCATGGATGAGGCCGAGTATTGCGACCGTATCTCTATCATGGTGGATGGCGTGATTCGTGCTCTCGATACGCCCGATGAACTGAAACGGCAATTTAAGGTTGCTACGATGGATGATGTTTTTCAGCAGTTGGCACGGGAGGCGGTGCGTATGGCGGATTAGCCGATTCATAACATAATTAGTAAGAACAATGAAACAATTTATAGCTTTTGTCCGAAAGGAATTCTTCCATATCTTCCGCGACAGGCGAACCATGCTGATATTGCTGGGTATGCCTGTGGTGCAGATTATCCTTTTCGGCTTTGCCATAACCACGGAAGTGAAGAATGTCCGTGTCGCCATTCTCGACCCGTCGAACGATGTTGTCACCCGGCGCATTATCGACCGTCTGGATGCGAGTGAATATTTCTCCGTCACCACGAATCTGAATACTCCGGACGAGGTTGAGAAGTCTTTCAGACGTGGAGACATTGACCTGGCAGTCATCTTCAGCGAGCAATTTGCGAATCACGTTTATACCGGAGATGCTTGTGTACAGTTGGTGGCCGACGCTACCGACCCCAATACGGCAACCACACAGACCGGTTATGCCGCCAACATCATATCCTCTGCCGGACGCGAAATGCTTCCGGCGGGAATGCAGGTTTCCACTATTGTTCCCGAAGTGAAGCTGCTTTATAATCCGCAGATGAAGAGCGCCTACAACTTTGTGCCGGGTGTGATGGGACTGATCCTGATGTTGATTTGTGCCATGATGACTTCCATATCCATTGTCCGGGAGAAGGAGACGGGAACGATGGAGATATTGTTGGTTTCTCCGGTGAAGCCGCTATTCATTATTCTTGCCAAGGCAGTTCCTTACTTTGTGCTTTCGTTTGTCAACCTGACAACGATTTTGCTGTTGCGCAGGGTGGTGGACTTGCCGCAGCCAGAGGGGCCGACGAAGATGATGAACTCCTTATCCTGGATCTCCAGGTTGAAGTCGGTAACAGAAGGAGCAGTAGCGCCCGGATAGATCTTGTAGATGTGCTGGCAGCTAATCGAAGCCATAGGTCATTGCCTCCATTAAAATTTTTCTATGTTACGGCACCTTGACGGTGCACGCTCTCGTTGGTATTATAATAACAGATAACTTTGTGATATAAAATAGCATTTTATTGATTTGAGGTGTCAGATATTGCTTTATGATTGGACAAGCACCGCAGCCCTTGGCGTGGTGCGGGATATCCAGCCCAAAGAACCCCTGACCCTGACCGGCGAGGGGCTGTGGGTCTGCCTGATCTCCAGCGGCAGATGCACTGCCAGCCTGACCGATGCCTCGCCCTCCCCGGCGGGCAGCGCACTGATCCTGCCGCCCCAGAGCGCGGCGGCGGGCCATCTGGTGCTGAGCCGTGCCCCGTTGACCCTGACCCCGGAAGGGGAGAGCCACCTGCTCTGCATCCAGCTGACCGGGCAGGCGGCGGTGCAGTTCCTTGCCGGGCTGACGGAGCTTCCGTTCCTGGCCCGGGGCGAGACCTGCCCCGCTGCCGCAGAGCTGCTGGGCCGCCTTGCCGCCGAGGCCGATACACCCCGCAGCCGGGCTGCCAGCCAGCTGGCCTTTGCCCTGCTCTGTGAGCTTGCGGGGGCCGACAGCGCCGCCCCGCCTCTGCCGCCGCTGGTGGAGGCCGCCATTGAGGATATCCGCCAGAACTACGCGGGCCTGTACGGCGTGGAAGAGCTCAGTGAGCGGCTGGGAGTCTCCAAGAGCCACCTTGTCCGCACCTTTACTGCCGCCGTAGGGGTGCCCCCGGGGCGCTACCTGACCACCGTGCGGGTGGAAGCTGCCATGCGGCTGCTCCTGCACCGGGAATACACGCTGGATGTCATTGCCAGCCTGTGCGGCTTCTCAGGGGCCAACTACCTGTGCCGGGTGTTCAAAAAAGAGACCGGCCAATCCCCCGCACAGTGGCGGGCCTTGGCCGGTCAGACAGCACGGCCCCTCAGCCCGGCGGAAAGCCAGCGGGAGCAGGCACTGTATATTTAAAATGTTCAGGAGCCGGGGCAGCACCCGGCTCTTTTCCGTGGAGGCGTTCAGCCGCACACAGACTGCGGGCGCTTGAGCAGGAACACCGTCAGGGCCAGCGTGATGGCCTCGGCGGCGGGGAAGGCGGACCACACGCCGTTCATGCCGAACAGGGCGCTCAGGATCAGCGAGCAGGTGACGATGGCGGCTACGCCCCGGCTGACCGAGGTGATGGTGGCCTCGGTGGGGCGGTTGACCGCACCCAGATAGCCCGCCGCAACAATATTGCAGCCTGCAAAGAAGTAGCCCAGGAAGTAGATGCGCATACCGCTGTGGGCATATTCGGCCATCAAAGCGGAGCTCTCGCTGTTGAAGAGGGCAACAAAGGTATCGGTAAAACCAAACACGGCACCGTACAACACCGCCGCCAGTGCCAGCGCGGTGCCGCAGCCCAGCAGAAGCAGCCTTTTTGCCCCGGCCATCTCATTTTTGCCGTAGCACTGGCTGACCAGCGGCTGGGCACCCTGGGCCACGCCGTTGAAGATGGCTGTTGCCACCAGCGCAAAGTTTGCCACCACGCCGTAAGCGGCCACGCCCACGTTGCCCGCCAGCCGGAGCAGCAGAAAGTTGAACACGGTGGTGGTCACGGCAGAGGAGAGCTCCCCGACAAAACCGGAGATGCCCAGCTGGCAGCTCTGCACCAGCAGCCGGGCCGAGGGAGCCTGCCGGACAAAGGTGAGCGTGTTGCTCTTTTGAAAGAAGTGGCGGCTGCAGATGGCGATGCTGAGCACCGGCGAGATGGCCGTTGCCAGCGCCGCGCCGGGCAGGCCCAGCCCCATGGGGAAGATGAAGATGTAATCGAACACCACATTGAACAGGCTGCCGCTCAGGGTGGCCACCATGGCAAGGGACGGGTCGCCATCGTTGCGGACGAAGGCCGAGAAGATGTAGTTGCACATGAAGAAGGGCGTGAACAGCAGGAAGATGCGGGTGTAGTTCAGGCCCAGGGCCACGATGTCCCCATCGCCGCCCATGAGCCGCAGGAGCGTGCCCGGGCAGAACGCGCCCGCCAGCATGAACGGGATGGCGATCAGGCAGGCACAGAGGATGGCGTTGGAAAAAAACCGCTGCGCCCGCGCCTCGCCCTGCGCCTGCAGGATGGCGTACCGGGTGGCCGCACCCAGACCGATCATCGAGCCGAAGGCAAAGATCAGGTTGTACATGGGCAGACAGAGGTTCAGCAGGGTCACGCCGTCGGTGCCCGCCGCCTGGGCGATGAAATAGGTGTCGGCCAGAATATAGCAAACCTTTTTTATCACATTCGACTGTATTACCCATAAGATACTTTTTAAGTTCTTCACTGTCACATTCAAAATCAACGGTATTCTTAAAATTTTCTTTTTTAAGTGCCAAGCAAAGTGCGTATGACGGCTCAAATCTGTTTTTACGATATATTCCGAGATTAAGACCGTTTCTGACAACCTTAATTTTATCAACGTCAATACATTTCGGTTTCAAGTAAAGCTGTTCTCCGAACAGACAAAATTCACAGTCAAGTTCTGTATTCAAAAACTCTTTTTCAAATTGTCTGTACACCTTTTCGGCATCCGTCATACTTGTTTTTTTAGGCTTACTTACTTCACTTTCGTAATTGTCCAAACTGTGAAACAGTGCCACAAAATGTCCCTCACCGTTATTTTTATGCGGAAAAATTCTTCGCGTTTTGCTCATATCATAGTTGGAATTTGACCACTCATCTCTGCCTTTAGACATCATATCAAGATTATTCGGTTCTACAAGCTCCACATTATAATTTTCAAGCATATACGCACACACCTGCTCATTTTCCTCCGGTGCAAACGTGCACGTTGAATACACAATATATCCGCCGCCTTTAAGCATTTTCATTGCACAATCAAGTATATGTTTCTGTCTTACGCCGCACGAAACCGTATGTTCAACACTCCATTCGTCCACTGCCTGCGGCTCTTTTCTGAACATTCCCTCACCGCTGCACGGTGCGTCAACTATAATCTTGTCAAAAAAATGCACATATTTTTCAGCCAGCTTTTGAGGTGTTTCATTTGTGACTACTGCATTAGTCAAACCAAATCTGTCTATATTGTCAGACAATATATTTGCACGATTTTTTACAATTTCATTTGCTACAAGCAATCCGTTTTTGCCGATAAAAGCACCTGCCTGAGTAGCCTTACCGCCGGGTGCGGCACACAAATCAAGTACATAATCGTCACTTTCAATATTCAAAGCCGATACGGTTGACATTGCGGACGGCTCCTGAAAATAAAAAAGTCCCGCAAGGTGATAAGGGTGATTACCTGAAATTTTAGACTTATCCGCATAAAATCCGTCGTTGCACCAAGGTACATTCTGAAGTTCACCAAATTCTTTGATTACTGCGTCTTTTGCTCCGGCATAAAATTCTTCCATCTGAAGGGAAACTGTAGATGTCGCTTCCTCCTCGTTACCTAGATCATCAAAAATATAGCTTCCGCCGGCAAGTTCAATCATTTTCGGCAGATAATCCGCACTTTTTCGCACGTTTGCTTCCCCATTTGTCGTGATATAGAAAAATGCCACCGTTTTTCCGGTTGCATCCTGATCACTCACCTGTTCAAACGCTTTCGCTTCTGCATCAAACGCCTGCTCTGCCTGATCTTCATGCCCGGTCAGCATCCCATAAAGTTTGACCCATTCAGTACGTCCGAGCGGATTTGTCTCATAGCTGGAATGATCGACCAGAACCGGAATATTAAATTTTTCCATCTGCTCTTTTACTTCCGGTGTATGCAGAATCATGGTATTCTCGATGGCAAGCCCACAGTTTTCATTCAATATCATCTCATAGTCCGGGGCTGAATATTTCCCGGCATAAATAATATCCCCATCTTCCATGGCTTTTTTCGCCTCTTCTATGTACCAGCCATCTGCTTTCAGCGAGCTGAATCGAACCGCATCCAGTGCATCTGTCGCCACAAACATATCCATCGCCGCCGAAGCCGCCAGATAAATATTCTGGATCGGCTGCTGCAGCACCGTGATATCCTTATCCATATCTTCCGGCACAGATTCTCCTTCCGGTACGATCAGATATTTCCCGTCATCTGCGATCGTGACAAGTGCATAATCATTCTGATAATAATCCACCGCAAACATCTTTGCGTACTCCAGTTCCATGCTGTGATCATATGTCAGATCCTTGCTGATATCGGTATTCCGCTTTTCAATCGTATCCTGTTTTTGCGATGCACAGCCTGCCAGCATCAGGCAGAATGCAACACCGAGTACCCCCACTATTTTCTTCATTTCTTTTCCTTTCGTCTCATCCTGGTAACAACCGGCATGAACACAGCCACTGCAACTGCAATCCACAATGCGATATTTACCGATCCACTCATACCCGATCCGGAACCGGACACTGTCACGGTGTCTGATGCAAAGGTCAGCGTATACTCTATTTCATGCGGGACACTCATCGCAGTCGTATCTGCCGTTACAGCCATCGGTTCATCAAATTCTGCAACCGGAATTTCAAAAACAGAATTTCCTTCCGTATTGACCGGAAGAAATTTTTCACCGTCAACCAGCATATAGTCATAATGTGAACTGCTCCATTTAATCTCAGCTGTTACTTTTCCATCTTTTACCGAAATGTCAGTCGGAGAATCGATCGTTGCTCTTCCGCTTCCGCCTTCCATCGTAACTTCTGCGGTGTATTCACCGTCTTTTAAATTTAGCTCCTCTGCTGTCATGATTTCTCCTTTTCAAGATAAAAAGCTGCTGCAAAATATGTAGATACATATCGCAGCAGCTTTTCGCAAAATCTGATATTTTTTATTCTTCTGCTTTTACCGGATTGGAAACGCTGACTTTATGGTCATACCATTTTCCTTTTGTTCCGATCAGTGCCAGATCAAATTCCTCGTCGATAGCCGGAACAGGAACATCAAATGCATTCACTTCTTCTGCCGGTTCACCGTCATTATAATCTACGGTTTCCACAACTGGCTGCAGCAGTTCTGCTCCATCTTTCTGTGCATCTTCTGCAAGTCCCGGATACAGATTTACAATGTTTGTAGAACGCAGCGTGATATGAATGGTCATCTTTCCGTCTTTTACGGTCAGAGTTCCTTTTCCATCATACATTTCATTGACCTGGAACATACTGCTGTCTGTATTAAAATCAGCAGTGTACGTTCCATCTTCCAGTGTTGCAGCGGCTTCTGTTGCCTCTGTGTCTGCGGTCGTTTCCGCTGCACTCTCTGCCTCCTGTGTTTCTTCGGTCTGTACCTGTGTTTCAGAAGCTGCCTCTGTCTGTGCAGCACTCTGTGTTTCTGTCTGGCTTGTGCTGTTTCCGCAGCCAACTGCCAGTGCACAGCTAAGTGCCATTAATCCTGCTAATGTAATGATTCTTTTCTTCATTTTTGTTCCTGTCCTTCTGTTTTGCTTCTTTTTTCAAGAATACCTCTGACATTCCTGCTGCGAGGTACATCTCATGTATTATGTATTACTTATTACTCGTTCATAGCGTCTGCTGTATGGGCAACGTAGAGATCCTGAATTGCTTTGATCTCACCCAGACCTGCGATCTGTGTATCGATGCTGTCGAATTCTCCGGATGCCTCAAACTGGCTCTTCCAAGAATCGTCATCATCGCCTGCCATATCGTTGTTTGCATGATCTCCTGCAACAACCATCAGCGGACGAAGGATTACTTTTTTGTATCCTGCTGCAGATACAGCTTTGATGACTTCTTCGCATGCTGTCTCTTCCGGTTCGCCTTCAACGGTTCCAATAAATACATTTTCATAACCAAGCTCTTTCATCTGAGCCTGCATCTGGCTGTAGGAAACTTTTGCTGTATGAGAAGTTCCATGTCCCATGAATACAAATGCAACACCGTCTTTTTTTGCTGCATCCAGGGAATCATAATTTGCTGTTGCTACTGCTTCAGAAGTGATTGCTTCTGCTACTGCTTTTTTATCATCGTTTACAGTATCTGCATCATCTCCGACCTCACCCAGCAGCGGTTCTGCTACTTTTACAGATTCAAATTTATCTTTATATGCATCTACGGCATCCATCAGTTCGTCATACTCTGCACCATGCATCAGATGTGTAGGCTGAATAACCAGATTTTTAACGCCATTATTTACGGCACGTTCCAGAGCCTGATCCATGTTGTCGATGTGCTCATCATCACGAGCCTGGATGTGATTGATAATGATCTGTGCTGTGAATGCTCTTCTTACAGACCAGTCCGGATTTGCAGCCTGCAGTGCATCTTCAATACCTTTAATATCAGCAACACGGCTGTCATTGAAAGAAGTACCAAAGCTTACAACCAGGAGTTCGTTTTCACCGATCTCATCACCATTGCGCGGATCATCTTTGGATGCATCACCGGTATCTCTTCCGAAATAATCCGGATCAGCTTCTTCGCCTTCAACCAGTTCTTTCTGAGCATCTGTCAGAGCATCCCATGCTTCTTTTGCTTCTTTACACTGCTCGTCTGTGTTCTCATTTCTTTCCTGAACATAAATTGCATCGATCAGAGCTGCTACTTTATCTGCTGCTGCCTGATCATCTTCTGCTTCCGTAGCTGCTGCTGTTTCAGAAGCTGCCTCGGTTGTTGCCGCTTCGGTAGCTGCTGCTGTCTCGGTTACTGCAGTTGTCTCTGTCGGAGCAGTTGTCTCTGCTGTTTTGCTTCCGCATCCTGCCAGCATAGATGCTGTAATTGTTGTTACACATAAAATCGTTACCAGTTTTTTCTTCATTTGCCTTTCCTCCCAAAATAATACTTTTATTTGAAACAAATAAGATTTGGGAGAAAAAGAAAATCCAACGAACACACGTCGTTGGACTGTATACTGGATAACAACAGCCAAACCAGAATTTCTTCGGCTTCGCTGTTTCTATTTCAATTCGGTACAATCAATCCTCGTGACCTGGAATATCTATTCCCCGCACCACAGTCTGGCAGGTCTCCTGGCTTACAGTTTTAACGCACATTGCCGCCTTCCCGATATCTCAGTGGCATAATAAGCAACACACTCCTGTTTACAGTGACGAGATCGCACAGGTCTTTCACCTGTTTCCCTATTCTCCGCCTTGCGGCAGCACCAGCTGCTTCTTATTCTATTTCAAATATTCGTTCCTAACAGTCCGATAATTACCCTATAACCTATCATTTATATCTGACTGTTATTTACATTTCCAAATTATAGCATAAATTTTAAAATAATCAACTGTTTTATGTTATTTTAACTCAAGGCACAACCATAGAAAACAATTATCTATATCAATTTCCCTCCCTGCCATAATATCGATAAATCTGATTCATACCTCACTTTTTCTTCCTTTTTTACTTAGCTATTTATTAATAATTCTTCTATTTTACAGGTATGTTTTTTTGTTATTTTATCATATTTGTACTAATTTTCCCATATCCCGGTGCACAAAACTGTCATATCATCTTTTGGAATTCCTTTTGACATTTGCAAAGCTCTGTTCATAATCTCCAGTGCCATTTCCCTTGGACTGGCAGTTTTAATATCCATAATTATCCTTCCCATTGCCTCCTCTCTGTCGGTACACTCAAGGGAATCTACTATTCCATCGGAAATCATTATAATAAAATCCCCGGCATAAAGTTTTTTCGTAATGGTTTCCATATCAACCTGTTCAAAAATTCCCATTGGCAGGGATGTTGACTTAATGCATTCCACCCAGCCACCTCTTTTTATATATGTGCATGCAGCTCCCATTTTCAGGAACTGGCACGTGCCGGAATATCTGTCAAATAATGCCATATCGACTGCCGCCGGTTCCTGCCACTGATTTCCCGTAAGCAAAACTGAGTTAATTACGTGACGCCGCTTCGCGCGGATTCGCCGCGCTCGAAGGGACGCATGACGCGTTCTCGCTCTTCGGGCGGCAGTCCCTTACCCTGGTCGTCGACGATGAGTTCCGCCTTCTGCTTGTCGGCGCTTCTGCGGATCGTCATCGCAAGGCGGTGACTTACAACCATACGACTACGTTCTAATATCTCTTCATCCCCCATGACAAACAACACAATTTTTCTTTCCCTCAACACATTCTCCCCCTCGTAAATAAAAAGCAGAAAAACCTCCTCCTGTCTTTCTGCTTTCTTGTCCCCTAGTTACAATATTTCTCTATCAATGTAAGTGCTTCGTCCATCTTGTCAACCGGAATCTGTCCGGGTGCCGATGCCTCCGCAAAGCTTGCAAATGTGATTGCACTGCCGAACACCTGACCGCTGATCCGGCTGATTGCCCCCATCTTCCCCATCGACATCGTGACAACCGGTACCTCTGCATACGCTTCCTGCATCATAGCCGTTGCAGCAAGCAGATTCACCACATGCATTTTATTCTCCGGCATCACAGCAATCTTTGCAACATCCGCGCCAAGATCCTGCATACTGCGCAGCCGGTTCACGATCGTGGATGCATCCGGTGTGGTCTGGAAATCATGAT
>OGZH01002212.1_pt1 | contig 11125 bp, 7 predicted proteins | sample 1576741 | NCBI WGS metagenome assembly OGZH01 (sample SAMEA3541560, study PRJEB24748) | human gut metagenome | biome: human gut; feature: human-associated habitat; material: faeces | place: China | collected 2012 | reverse complement strand
CCCGGAGTTCCCCGATGACTGAGGAGAACATCTCTTGTAAGGTAATTTCATTTCTATTCATTTCCAATTTATTTATAAAGGGTTTACCTTACAATTATAAATAAATTGAATGAATATAAGGCCCTATAGTTGAGCAGATTTCTGTTGAGCTTCCGTATGATTATCTTTAAGTATCAAGAAAGAAACTATTAAAGCTTGTTCCTTTGCAGCCAAAGCTGGAAGAACTGGTCATATACCTGATAAACACCTTTATCATACGTGATAAAGTCTTTTTCCAGTAGTCCTTTTACAGCTGAAGAGACAGAACTGGCAGATTGCAACTTGTATTTACGTACAAAGTCACCGCTTGAGATAGCCTTGGCTTTCCCTTCTGCCGCAATTGCCATAAATACAATACGTTGCTTTTCGGGCATCTGATATAATAAGGCATCATAGGTGTCGGCAGAAAAGTCTAGAAGGTCGTTAATGGCAGTATCTATCATTGAGGGAATACATATTTCTCCAGTTCCGGTCATGGAAAATAAAATGTTCATAACCTTCTGCATATACGAAGTTATACCATTGAAGCGCTCATATAGCTCTGTTACCACTAATGTATCCAAGTGTTTGCTTGCCCGTTCAAAGTGCTCAAGGCAGAACTCTGCGTATTTGTCAACAGAAATGGGAGGCAGGTTTATCAATGTAACCGATTGGTAGAATGGGCGTGCTGGAGAAGTAAACATTGCCCCCATCAGATGCCTATGGGACCCGGAGAAGACAAAGTGGGCATTGGAACAGCGTTGTATATGTGTCCGTAGTGCCGCTTCTATGTTGGGGTCGTCTGCATATTTGGTTATTTGCTGGAATTCATCAATGGCGATTAGGCAAGGCTTCCCGGCATTATTCAGATAGGAGAATATCTCATCCAATGTTGCAGAGGGATTAGTTATAGCTCCCAGACCGATTCCCCAGGTAGGCTGTCCATTCATGTCGAATGTTATTTCGGAACGAAGGGAGGCCAGTACATTCAAGAAGGTACCCCATACGGATTTTCCTTTTGGACGTAGTTCATCCAGTACAGCCTTGCCGAAAACATTCACAAAATCGCGTACAGAACTTGTGGCATAGATATCGATGATGAAAGTGTGGTAATGCTCCTTGATTTCCGGCTGTCCAAAACAATGCCGCAGCAAGTCTGTTTTGCCTAATCTGCGTGGGGAAATCAATGCAATGTTGTTCTCATTCGTCAAAAGTGAGACAATTTTAGCCGTTTCTTTCTCTCTGTCACAGAAATATTCCGGTGATACATAGCCGTTTGTAACAAATGGATTTTTCATATGATTACTTGTTATGTAGGCAAATATAGGAGAAATATTGCAATTATCAAAAGATGATAATCATAAAATGATAATTACTATTTCCGGGAGTAAAGTTGTAGATATAAAAGAAGAAGAGATTGTGCACTGCATGGGGAGAAAAAAAGAGGGTATTCCGCAAGGAATACCCTCAAATTTATCTATCTTCTGTATGTTTTACTTCTTCAAAGTAATTGTTACAGTAGTAGTTGTGGTAGCACCCCACTTGTCAAGTACAACGAGAGAAACCTTACATGGAACATCGTTCTGCAATGCAGTTTCTGCGCTCTTCTTCACTACTGAGAAGTAGGAGTAAGCATCGGTTCCAGTCGGAGCAAACTGATTTCCACTATGGTCTTCAATAGCCAGATATTCTTTGGCATTGTCGTCAGCCAAAACAACTGTCACTTTTTGGATTCTGCTATCCATAGGCTCAGCTGTATCCGCTACATAATTAGTACCTGATTTCTTATACATCTGAGTCAAGTTATAAGCCTCTCCGTAAACATCCTTAGCAGTGATGTTCTTCAAGCTAACCTTGATAGGACTAACTCCATTACCAGAAGCATTTGCAGCTGCAGTAGCTTCCAAGACACCTTCCTTAATTTCAGACTTAACTGTCAAGTTGAATTTGTCTACAATCTTAGCGATGTGATCATTGCCGAATACAGTGTAAGCAGCTTGGATTTCACGAGTAGAGTAAACGTTGTCTCTGTTGTCTGCATTCTGTGCATTATCGTATACCTTAACACTGATATCACCAGGATTAGTCGGAGTTGCAACAATCCATGTAGCACAAGTGTGTCCATCAATCTTGTGGAGAGTCTCAGTAAACGCTACATTATTCTTTTCAGTACCCATGTCTTTGTACAGCTTGAACAAGTTGTATTTCACATCTGTACCATCTGCTGAACCGTAAGCTACAGCGTTGTCACCAACGAAGTAAGCAGACAGTCTGCTGAACGGAGTTACAGCTGACTCAGCCGGAGACTTGATAGTAACCTTAACAGGAATTTCAAAGTCATTATTTGAAGTATTATTATCACCTTTCTTCAAGCCCAATACAATTTGATAGCTTTCTTCAGCTGGGAATGCTTTAGTGTAATCGAAGCTGAACTTGATGTACAACGGGGTCTGAATCTTAGAGCCAGTTGCTGAAACATATTGACCTGCATTGTTTTTTACATAAAGAGTGCTTGCATCAATTGTTGTAATCCAGCTTTCATCGAATGCAGTTCCATCCTTACCATATTTCACACCGTTTACTGTGATTGTCTTTTCAGTAAGAGCCTTGCCATCTGCCCAAGTAATACTTCCAACCTTTACAACAGAAGGCAGGTCAGTGTCAGTTGCACCAGCCAAAGCAGTTTGAATATCACCCAATGGCAAGAAGAAATCAGCATTAGTCTTATTTACTGTCCATTCTACATCACCTAAAGTGGTTGAAGGAGCAACATATTTAAAGGTTACTGTAATAGTCTTGGCAGTTGCAGCTTCTGCAACAGTTCCATTTACTAACAGATAATTTACTTTAATATTAAGACTACCAGCCTTTTCAGCCTTAATTGTATTTCCTGATATAGTTGCACCAAGATTTGCTGCAGCAGTCTTATCAGCAATTTCAAAATAGTAATCAACGATATAAGGAGTCAAATCGGCAACAGCAGTACCATCAACAGTAGCAACAGTAGTATTTTTGAAGCATCCGATTAAATCAAGTTCCTTATTGATGTCAACAGAAAGATCTTTCAGGTTAATTGCAGCAATTGTATTAACAGCCTTTTCTATCACTTTTACGTCATATGCAGAAGCGACCAGACCGTCAGCAGTTTCAGTAGTCAAAGCATAAGTTCCTGCAGATTCACCACAGTTTGCTGTAGAAAGATACTCTACAGTCATATCAAATACGCCCTTGTTCACAGAAGCTGCACGAGTCAATGCATCTTCTGACATGTTAGCTACCGGATTAGTCACCTTGAAAGGCATATTACCTTTTGAATCGGACAAAACATAAGCATATTTAGTGGCATCGGCATCCTGAGGATTTACAATGGCACTTAATGTACTAGTCTGTGAAAGCAAAATAGCGTCTTTCTTATATGTTACATTATTAAATTTCACATCAGCACTTAATGCCTTACCATAGCTCATTGTAACATTAGCAGCTTCAATCTTACCGTCATTAATAGAAACCGCTTTCAAGCTTGTAATAGATGCGGCTTTGGGTAATTTGATAACAGCAGGTTCGCCTTCACCATTTTCACTTGTTGCAACGTGCAGTTCCCAGTAGCTGGTCTTATCTACGACATAAGTACTTGCTCCCATGGCAGAAATGCCAGTATCAGTGCCGACATAGTCATTCTTTTCAGCATCCCATTCGTAAGTCACCCAATTACCGGTTTCCTTACTGATAGAAGGAGCTTTAGCATTGATGCCGTTTACTCCATTCTTACCTTCAGAGCAAATACCGGTATCTTCGTTGTTGATGATGAAATTTTTACTAACTGGATCGATGGTGATTGTAGCAGCATCACCCTTATCCCCTTTATCGCCTTTAATGGTTCCAATGGTGCTAGTAGTATTATCACTCCAAGTGATTGTAATACCATCACCATTTTTCACAACGTTGGTAACAAACTTACCATCGCCCACTTTTGCCTGTAAGTCGCTGATTGAAGCCTTGATACCAGTCAACTCATTGTTGATCTGATCAATGTCATCATCATAGTCCTTACAAGACGTGAAAGTTCCTGCAGTACCAACCATTAAGGCACTGAACAGGATCACACTTAGAAACTTCTTGTTCATAATTGAAAACTTTAAATTTATAAATTTAAAAAATAAAAAAGTGAATAATCTCTCATTTCGAATCCCTTCCACATAGCTGTCTGTCATGTGATTTTTTCCGTTACTTCGCAGGTAACGGAGGAATTTTCCGTGCAAACATAAGCGTTTTTCTATAAATGAGCAAATAATAATGCTGTTTTTTTATAATTAATCGAAAAAACTGCATCCAAGCGCACTTTTTTGTTAATGGGATTATCTCTCATCCCTAGTTATTAGTGCATTTGTACACGCGTTCTTTATTATATGGGAATTACACTTATGCATATCTATATGGTAATAAAATGTATAATTTAAATTGAAGATGAAAGAGATTGCCTTACAAGAGATGCTGTCAACTATTATTGGAGAGCTTCGCGAAAATGGCCGGTGGGGAACAGCCCACATCTACCAGTCTACGTTGAATGTATTTTCCGCGTTCAACAGCCAACAGAGCCTGCCTTTGCGCAAGCTTAACCCCGCAGTTTTGAAACGATTTGAAATGCACCTGCGACAGCGGGATTGCAGCTGGAACACCGTTTCTACTTATATGAAAGTGATTCGCTCAGCCTACAATAGGGCTGTGGACATGCGGTGTGCCCGCTACATTCCCAGACTTTTCGAGCATGTATATACGGGCACCCGAGCCGACAAGAAGAGGGCTCTGGATGCCTCGGACATTGGAGCCTTGGTACGTGGCACGGAGATGGATTTGTCCAAAAGGATTCCCTCTACGAGCCTCCAAAGAGCCAAAATGTTATTTGTCCTTATGTTTATGATGCGTGGTCTTCCATTCGTCGACTTGGCTTATTTGCATAAAAAGGACCTGCAGGGCAATGTATTGTCCTATCGCAGAAGGAAGACGGGACGTACCCTACGGGTGGTTCTGTCTCCTGAAGCCTTGCAGCTGGTACACATGATATCTAATAAGGATGAGGATTCACCTTATTTATTTCCTATATTGCGTAGTAAGGATGGTACCGAAGCTGCCTATAGGGAGTACCAATCGGCTCTGAGAAGTTTCAACTATCAGCTGTCTACTCTAAAAATACGTTTAAATATGGATTCACACCTTAGCACGTATTCGGCGAGACATACATGGGCTACAATGGCATATTATTGCGAGATTCACCCCGGTATTATTTCCGAAGCGATGGGTCATTCATCGATAAATGTTACAGAAACCTACCTCAAGCCTTTCAACGACAAGAAGATTGACGAGGCAAATGCGAAGGTAATTTCTTTTGTGAAAAGCAATGGAATCTCAGCATAGAGATTTAGCTTTTTATTGATAGAATAGACTAATAGTGTATTGATTTATTCCTCCCGCAAGAGATGTCTCTTGAAGGGAAGAGTCTCTTTGTTTATACCCCAACTTCCCCTTCTTGAGTCAGAGTACTACGAAACAAGACTTTAAGACTTTTCCACCCGACCAAACCTTCTGTTTCCCCTTACCACAGCTTTATCCCTTAGTCCTATTATCGGAATTGTATCTATAAGTAGTTTTCTATATTTTATCAAATTAAATATTATAAACAATGGTAGTGATATTAAAAGTATATTAAACTTCTTTATATACAATAGATTGAATATGATTTTCCGTTACCTGCGAAGTAACGGAAAATTTTAACAAATTCCAAAAGGGGAAAAGAGGAAAATATGCGAAATTATTCACTTTTTATTTTTTTAAATTTATAAATTTAATTTTTCTATTATGAACAAGAAGTTTCTAAGTGTAATCCTGTTCAGCGCCTTAATGTTAGGTACTGCAGGAACGTTCACGTCTTGTAAGGATTATGATGATGACATCAAAGACTTGCAAGGACAATTGGACAAGAAGGCTTCGCTTGATGAATTGAACTCCAAAGTCAGTACGTTGGAGTCTTCTATTGCTGAGGCTAAGACCGCTGCAGCTGCAGCTAAGACTGCGGCCGATGAGGCAAAAACTAAAGCCCAGGAAGCATTGGACAAAGCCGGACAAGGCGGTGGCGTTAGCGCTGACGAACTGGCAGCTTTGAAAAAAGCCTTAGAAGATGCTGACAAAGCTTTGCAGACTGAAATCAACAAAATGGCTTCTTTGGAAGCTGTAGAAAAGAAGATTGCAGACCTGAAGACAGAACTCTCTGCTGATTTCGTTTCTGATGCAGACTTGAAAGCTTTAGCAACTAAAGTTGAAACATTGAGCGTAGAAGTGATGACGTTGATTGGCCATCGTTTGACAAGCCTCACACTGATTCCGACTACACACATCAATGGTATCCCTTCTATTGAATTACTGTCATTGCAGTATACTCCGCAGGTTTATGCCGCTGTAACAGATCATCAGAATGATGCGGTACCGGGAAATCATCCCCGTACGCCTATGGTAGACCATAAAGCTGTAGCTAATGCCAAAGCTCTTAATATTTCTACCGAAAAGAATGAGGTAAGCTATAAGATGAGTCCAAGCATCGGTGTGTTGAAAGATGATATTAAACTTCCGTTGTTCGAAGGTATCAAATCTCAAAATGTAACCAAGTCTACTCCGGAAATTCTGGAGAATGCGCCTCTCGAAGTTGTTGATTATACTGTTGATGGCGGTGTTTTGACTGTACAATATAAGAAGAATAAAGAATATCTGAACGAAAATATCGGTACATCAGGTGAAGCACACGGAGCAGGTAAGCTTGAGACATTCTGGATGGCTTCCTTGAAAGCTCCTATTGCTGACAAGAACCTGACTGATGACGAAAAGAAGGCTGGTGAAGAAGTATATGTAAGCTCTGAATACAGCCGTATCGAAGAATCTACAGTATTCCCTTATCTGGCTAACAAGAAGATTGACTTTAACAAAGCTATCACTGGTAACTTTGCTGATGAAACACAAGATGGTAAGTATGTACACTATCATGACTCTCTCTGCTTGTACAAATCAGGTAATGATGTATTGGTTGATGTTAAGCAAGCATATGACGAACCGCTTGATTTGAGAACACTGGTAACAGTATGCTATACTTATGCACAAGACGAACATGGTAGCCACAAGGAATTGAGCAACTACCCCGACTATGGTCTGGAGTTCCGTTTTGCTTTGGCAAAAGCTAAGTATTTGCAGGGTGACCGCAAGACAGACGAGCAGGAATTCGGCCGTATCTTGTCTGATGGTTATACTCTGAAGTCTGAAGTTTATGACGTAGAGTTGGGAGACAACGAATATTCTAAGACTTCTATCGGTCGTGAGCCTATCATTCGCGCTGAGTTGTGGGATAAGAATAACGGTAACATGATTGCAGTTCGCTACATCAAGATCCGTTGGACTGGTGAAAAGGATCAGACTATTGCTGCCATCACATTCCCGAACGATACTGTAACTTGTCATGACATGTTCCAGCAGCTGTTCTCTAAGGAAATGAATGAGAAGATTTACCACATGGTTAAGTTCGATGGTGGACAGAGTATGAGTAAGACTCAGTTCCATAGCATCTACAAGGACATCGAAATCCTTGAACTTAGAAAAGATGGTAAGAAGATTGACCTCAGCACATTGGCAGAGTCTACAGATGCTTTGAATGACTGGGAAGAAGGAGCAAATAAAGTCGGCAAAGACGGTGGTGAAGCTATCAAGAATACCAAAGATCTTGTATTCGGTTTCTTGCACGATGCTGAAGACAACACTTCTTTCAACTTGGTTTGGGCTATGAATCCGAAGACTGTTGGTACATTGGCTTACAATGCTGCAAACAAGACTTATGCTTCTACATTCGAAATCGACGTTAAATACGTTGACGGAGCTGGTTTGAATGGCAATATCAAACAGACATTCAAGCAGACAATTGTTGTTCCTGCACAGAAGTTTGCATACCAAGGTACTTTCTGGAAGAATGGTAAGGGCGAAGGCGTATTCAATGTGAACCCGATTGTTTACAATACGAATAACGATAATCCGAGCACAGGACAGAAAGATCCGCACGTATATCCGGGCGATGCTAATGGTTGTGCATTGGCAGACTATAGCCACATTGAGGCTGATTTGGTAAATGGTTACCTCTATGAACCTACCAAGACTCCGCTCACAAATCTGGCTCAATTCATCCAATACATCCGCAATTGTGCAGAAGTTAAGTTTGTATTTGATAAGGATCGTTTGGCCAACTACGAGTATCTGGCAGGCTATAAAGTAAGTGATGACGGAACTCAATTGTGGTCTCAGGCAGTAGGAGCTACTCCGGTAGACAATGAGACTGCTTACAACCATAACATCTTGATGAATGACGAACGTATTTACGACTACATTCAGAATGATGCTTTGGCTGCTACAATCAACAACAAAATGGGTGCTGATGCTGTAGAAAATCAGAAAAATCTGCCTTGGAACTACAACGAGACTCTGATGACTGGTAACAATGAATGCTCAAGCGTTATCCGTTTGCATGAAACAGACAAATTGAACGGTACACCGGCTGCCCTTAAACTGGTTGGCAAGGAAGTTCCTGTGAAACTGGTTGTTGCATACAATGAATACAACGTTATTCCAGTTCAGCAGTTCGAAGTACACTTCATTAACCCGTTGACCATTGACGGAGCCATCAGCGACAGCTTCATCGATGCTGAAGTTGACGGTAGCTTCTTGAGCGTAGCCAAGAACTTCACATTCACAGACTGGAACAATTATCCTGTAGCTGCATCTGTAGCAGACAAGGCCACTGGTAATGCAGTTTATGCACATGCGTTGTATGACTACTACGCAGTACGCGAAGTTCAGTTCTTGACAGACAAGACTACAACCAGCTTGGCTTGGGATGCTGCAACCAATACTTATATACATAAGGACGGTACTACTGACGGTAATATGCCTACTGGACGTTCTTTGAAGATGATGAACTGGGATGAGACAACCGGAAAGAATACAGCTACAGAAGTAACTGCAGATCCGACTCACTTGGCATACTTCAACGATGGCGGTACACCGGTTAACGTTAACTACAACTTGTTCTTGACTGTAAATGTTAACTACAAGTGGGGTGTATTGAGCAAGGATAACCTGAAAGTCACTGTTGAGAAGGCTGGCGGTACTCCGAGTGGTAAATAATTGAGAAGAGATTCTTGATATAATTTAATAAAAGGGACGTCCTTTCGTGGGGCGTCCTTTTTTTCAATGTTCACTTATAATATGTTAGATATGAAAAGAATACTGTTTGCTTTGGCTATATTGATTTCACTGCTCTACCTGTCTTCTTGTAAGCAGTCAGTATCCACGCATCCTTTTCAGGGTAGATTCATTACAGAAACCGGCATCAAGTTCGATCTCCGGGGTGATTCTACGACTATGATTCAATATAATGACTCCAGCTCTTATGAAGGAACCTGGAGCACTCACAATCAAGGAGACACACTGATATATGCCACCATTGAGTTCGCTGGTTACTATAACTATTACTATCTGCGTAATGGCAAGCTCTATCGTAATGATCGTAACATGATGCGCCAAACTCTCGGTGAAGAACTTCAGTACCTGGATTAAAACAAAAATGGCTATAGCCATTTCATATTCGCAAATATGTTAAGACCACTTCTCCGGGAAGTGGCGAAAATGAAGAATTGCATTGTAACCCTTTGCTTTTCTTCATTTTTATTATATATACTTGTAAAGTAAACCATTTATAAAGAATTTGGAAATGAATAGAAATGAAATTACCTTACAGGAGATGTTCTCCTCGGTCATCGGGGAACTCCGAGAAAGTGGTAGATGGGGAACGGCACATATCTACCAATCGGCAGTAAATGCATTCTCGGCATTCACCAAATGGCAACCGATGTCCATGCGCAAACTGAGTCCTACCGTACTGAAGAGATTCGAAAACTTCCTCAGGCAGAGGAACTGCAGCTGGAACACTGTGTCTACCTATATCAAGACGATACGTTCAGTTTATAATCGAGCTGTGGATAGGAAGTGTGTACGGTATGTACCCAGACTGTTTGAGCATGTGTATACCGGTACACGGGCGGACAGGAAGAAGGCGCTCGAGGCATCCGATATCAGCAGCCTGGTAAGAGAGACGGAAAGAAGCCTGCAAACCGGCACTTTGCCCAATGCACGGCAGAAAACAAGAATCTTCTTTGTATTGATGTTTATGCTAAGAGGAATCCCTTTTGTAGACCTGGCCTACTTACATAAAAGAGACTTGCAAGGAAATACTCTGTCTTATAGACGACGGAAGACGGGACGGGCGCTGACCGTGTCACTCACACCCGAAGCCATGCAGATGATTAGGATGGTGGCCAGTAAGGACCAGGATTCACCTTATCTATTTCCCATCCTGCAAAGTGAGGAAGGCACTGAAGCCGCATATCGGGAATACCAGTCGGCACTCAGGGGGTTCAACCAGCGGCTGAATATACTCAGGCGATGTTTGGGAATGAAGTCGTCACTCAGCACTTATGCAGCCCGCCATACTTGGGCGACCATGGCTTACCATTGCGAGATACATCCCGGAATCATATCGGAAGCCATGGGGCATTCCTCCATCACAGTGACGGAAACCTACCTAAAGCCCTTTAGCAATCGAAAGATTGACGAGGCCAATCAGAAAGTAATTTCTTTTGCAAGAAGCGGCGGGTATCCGTTATAAAAGATATTACTTCTTTTGATAGGATAGTTCATATTTGTTGCAAATTATTTCATGGTCTTCAAAAAGAGTTTTGAGGATGAATTCAGTGTTGTTTTCATTATAAAGTATTTAGTTTCGTTAACACACTAAAATTCCGAAGTTTATATCAAAAAGCATACATTTTTCTCCTCCAATATCCTCATTCTATTCCTTTCCCAATGTCCTTTTTTAGAACTCTAAATCCTCTTTCAAATATCATGAAAGGCCGATTTTAGCTATTTCAGACAAAATAGGGTAGATCCTTCTTACCACCTTAGATTATTAATGAAATTAACAAGATTTCATTACCTGCGAAGTAACGGAATACTTAGTAACAAAAGA
>OGZH01002208.1_pt1 | contig 11148 bp, 6 predicted proteins | sample 1576741 | NCBI WGS metagenome assembly OGZH01 (sample SAMEA3541560, study PRJEB24748) | human gut metagenome | biome: human gut; feature: human-associated habitat; material: faeces | place: China | collected 2012 | reverse complement strand
GGATACCATCCTTGCGATATTGGAATTCTAACCTGCGCCTTTGAATCAAGGCGGGTGGCGAAGCAAGTGTCTGGAGAATAACTGTTTGCCCAATGAGTCCGCTCATTAGCATACAAACTATTCATATCGATAGCCATTGGATAAACCTTACCATACTTGCTGAGATCTGTTGCAAATCCACGAGTACCGAATCCAACAGTATAAGTCTTGCCCTTTTGATTGTTAGTTGATGGAATAGAAATCAACCCATTCAAAGATAGTTCACTTCGAAGTACGGATGTTGGTGACTTAGAGAATTCCAAGCCAGTTTCCATTTGATAGAATGAAATGTGACAATAATCAATTTCATTATTACATTCATTTATGTCATGCTTATAGAAGTCAATTCTCGTAAAAAACTGTCTGATAACCTGTAAGGGACTGATATCTTTATTACCCATATCCAGATATGCATCTACTTTGTCCAGCTCTTTACAAATCAATTCCTCTGAATTTAATCTATTGAGTTTCTCAAAGAATGTTTCTGCAGCAAGATTCTTGACATATTCATGAACTTCTACTCTTTGAATAGCTTCAGGAGAACTCTTCATTTCGCTTTTAACGTATTCAAAAAGTCCCTTGACAACATTCGTATCGTCATAAATACCGATGATACTTATTATAATAGGGCTATCAGCAACCTGGAACAGATAACTGAAATGTTTCTTAAATTCCTTAATTTTACTCGTCACCATTTTAGTGGTGATATTGTAGGTGCGAACCTGCTGCGCATTGTTCGCTTTCTCATAAAACAACCACGTTTTAAGATCATCAGTGAACTCATCACAATACGGCTGCCTATCTGAATTCTCATAGGACATATATGGCATTAAGTAGAACGGAGAAACAAGTTTAAGTACTTTTGGGTTCTCAAACATTTGACCTTTGTATCGATTTTTGTATTCCAACATGTAGGCAACAAGTAGAGGATGATAAGGAGTTAGCATTACCTTATCACCATCTTCAATAGTACCCAGTTTCGTAAGAGAGTACTCATTTTCATCCATCAATTCATTTGGTGTAATTGACGTGATTATGTTGTGTACAGCATCTACATATTCTTCATATAATTTAAAGAGTTCATCATCAATATAGCTCAACGTAGGCACATATCCTTTTTCTGAGTAGTACATATAGATGGCATCAATCTTCTCCTTTACTAATGTAGGGAGTAGAAGTTCTACTGGTTCTAACTTACTGTCAAAGCTTGTATAATGACGCTTCATACAGTAAATATTCTCTGCAGCCATTTTTCGCTCAAGTTCAAGATAGCCAAAGAATTCTTTATCTGCATTATATTCGTTTGAACCAACTCTAACTTTATTTCCACCAGGGAATTTAGCTGAGGTGCCATTGCCCCAAACCTCTCCAATCAACTTTGGTGGTTTTACTGGAACAATTTTTTTCTCGTTAACTTCAATCTTGAATACTACCTTTTTATCGCCAAATGTAATTGGCAAGTCAACACCATCGCAGAAATCGTTAAGGTCAACTTTTACACTATAATTATCTTTCCATTCGATGTCTCCAAGAGTATTGGTAAAGTCGATATTCTTTGATCCTCGTCCGATAGAGATGTAATCAATATCCTCAGGTGTTTTGATTACGACATTTGCCTTTGAACTTATAGAGAAGTATGGTTTGATTTCTTCAAAAGTGCCATGAGGAGCCTTCACTTTCATCATTATGAAAGTGAATTTATTACTATCTTTACCTATTTCACATTTTACAGCTTTATCTGCCAATTCAATTCGTACAGATGAACCGATAACCTTGTACTGAGTTGTAGGATTACCCTTCACATTTATATCCTTGAGTACCGTACAATCAGATATAGACTTGTTGAAATCAATTCTGACGTTTGTTGTTTTATGGTCGGTATTATCGCAAATGATTGCAAAGACTTTCTTGGATTTTTGCGTTATCTTAGGAAGAGCACTATTTACCAACTCAGCTGCATGATCATTAGATATTTGAAGAGATACAAATTTATAATTAGCCTGTTCCGCTTTCTTTTCAACACTCTTCTTGATCTCTTCGTAGTCAATCTGCATCCATATATCTGGATTCTTGACAATTTTATTAGCTAAGGCATTGTCATATGTTTTGGTAAGCTCGGTAAATGCCTCCGTTGAATATGAATTAAGGATTGTCTTAATTTGCTCGAAATGATATGAGTTGTCTTTTATACGAGCCTCCATATCTTTCAGGTCAATTGTAATCAGACTTGGGGTTGTACAATATTTGTCTGGGAAATAACCAAACTTATCATACTTACCCGCAAGTTCAACTGGATGTGATTGTAAAACGCCAAGAATATCCTTGAACATAAACAGATCAGCCTCATGTTGAGCAATTCGCTCACGGATAGTCTCTGCATACCTTTTTAAGCACATTCTATCATAATCAAGAATCGTTAGGTTGTCCAATTGTGCCAACATATTCTTGAAAATGGTATCTTGGTGTAATGGTCCCCCTTCAGCCAGCAGGTTTACACCGATTGAAGTTAAGGATTCCAATTTGTTATTACAGAGAATGCAAAACAAAGCGTTGTTACTATATTGTGAATCAGGTTGAACTACAGCATTTCTAAGCGTAGTCAAATAACCATTATCTATTACACTTTCGTTACCAACGATAATCTCTGCCCCATCAACATTTGGCTGAAAGCACTTGGTATTAAGCACATCGATGTCCATCCATGCCTGACGGTTCTCGAAGATACCTGTGATAGTTATATCATGAGCTGTCTGGTTTTCTGCGATGGCATTATACAAGCCATTTCTATGCTCAGCGTTTTCAAACAGGACATAAAAATATTTAAAGCCAGATGAACCAGGCTTGTGGGTTGTGAAATATTCTGTGATTAGTTCATCAACGAGATATTTATAAAACGATCTTAACATATTGTGCTTCACCTGAGTCGCTCTTGCGTTCTAATAAGTTTAACTTCAGTAAGTAATTCTCGATTACTGCTTTTGTACCATAGTCAAAAGTTACACCATATTTACCAAAACCTTCGTAAAGATCCTCTAGTTTCATACGGTTACCTTTAGATATCATTGCCATTAGGAAGAAAAGCATTTCATCATCAAGGTTTAGAATCTCCCTACCACGTCTAGTGGATAACAATCGAATCTTCATTATATTATTAATACGTGTCTTCATTTTTGATTCATATTCCTTTGATTGCAGAGTTGTGCAAAGCAACCCTAGCTTAAGAATAAATTCATCGTACGATTTGACTTCGGTAGACACCTCATCTGGGAATTGGAACTTTGCTGTATCACGAGACTTAAGCTGCTCGCGTTTGTCACGCTGATAAGAGCATATTACATCTTCAAGCAGTATTTTAACCCCATCGTTGAAATCCTGTTCTTTAAGTTTCTTGTAGACATCATTATAAAAACCTATGTTGCCATCTAATAAGCCATTAAGAATGTCTAATGCCTCAATTCTTCCAAATGATTTCTCGATAGCTTCTTTGTTTACGTGTTTATTCCAGCCATTAGTGACAGCCTCTCGACCTTCCGAGGCGTGCTCAGAAGTAAGTATATAATACATCTTCTGAGGCTTTTCTGGAACTATATTGTATTTACGATAGTCAAGATATACAAGTGTCTGAGACAGAGAATAACACAGATAGAAGTGGAGGAATACGTGAATATACTTCACTACGATGCTATCATCACGCTTCAAGAACCATTTGAGATCTTCACCAAACGACTCTTTAATGAAAGGGAGAATAATATATTCATTTTCGTTTGAGCCTCCTGTACCAGTTGAGCTACTAAGTGCAGATATAATGATTTCATTGAAGAGATTAGGCTTCTTTGAAAGCATATTGACTAGTATATCCTTTGGGCACAGCATAGAAGAGAGATATTCTGCAATAGATCGCTGACCATGTTCGTATTTCTTGGAATTTGTATTACCATCTGTGAGGGGAAGAAATTTCAAGAAAGAAGGGTCAATGATCGTTAGTGAACCATCGGAATACATTACATCCTTCATTATCTCAATGAACTCATCAACCTGCTTCTCTTTCATATGCTTTTGCTGTAAAAGATAGTTACGTACAGGTTGAACTGCATTATTCTCAAAATCAGATATCGCTTTTGTTTGCCTATCTCTACTTTTTCTAAAAAACTCACCAGTTATTCCACGTAAACCACAACTTCTATCGTAGTTGGAAGTTGACGGGTTACTGGTAAATGGTAATATCTGCACAGATGATCTAAAGGCATCTGTAAACTCTTTATCTTCTATCAATACATTTTCCACAACGCCGTTTTCGATACGAATTCTCGACGCTGTAGGCAATGCCTTAGCTTTTGTGGTGTCCTTATAATAAGAACTATAGAATTTCTCTGTATTTATCATGATAGTGTTACAACGTTGTTAAGTTTTGATTTAAGACAAACTGTTTTTTCATCAGATGATATGATGACTACCTCCTTGTCACCTGAGCTATATTTTATTAACTCACGAATGAAACGGCTGAATTCCATGTTCAATTCACTTTCGTAGGTAATCGGAAGTTTTCCTTTCTCCAACGAACAGATATATTCGAATAAATTGTAATCCATTTTAAGATCAACAGGGTTATTTTTGACATCCCATTGCATTGGTATATAAAGCAGGAATTCATTTCTAAATTCTCCAATATAAGGTGTGTCCACACTTGACATTGACTTGTCAATTCTTGCAAAGAGTCGGTATTTACTGCCTTGAATATTCAGAGGGATCAGATCACTCACTTGGGTGTATGCTCCATAATGGCGTGGAATGCTCAGATCGACCTTTTCCTCTAGTTCAAGGATTACATCATTCCTTGAGTCTTCATTGTTATATAGTGAGAGATTCATTAGGAACTGTCGATACACCTCAGATTCGCTATGATAATCAATAAGATGAGACACTCGGAAAATAAATTTTGAGATTCTCTCTGTATCTTTACCATGATTCTTGTAGTAGAAGTTGATTTTCTCCTTCAATTGTTCATAGACGCATGACAACTTGTGTTTATCAAGCATATCATCATGTAGTTTGTAAGCTGTAAACATAACTGCCAAAGCCTTATTATGGTCAAGACTGCTTACGCGAAGCGGATCCAATTGACTTACCATTCTTTGAATCTTACTCGTGTTACCTGAGAATATCAGACTTGGCAGTAGCGATTCAAACAAATGCCGTCCTTCGTTGTATTTTTCGGAGAATGGGAATACAATTATTGAACAGATAAAATCAAAGAAATCTCTTGGCGTAAAGATTAACTGAAAGCGCACCATGCACTCTATAATGAGCATTACAATACTCTTTTTAACCGCAGTCAAAGAAAGTATCTCGAAGTTTAATACTTCTGGATACATTGCTCCGTAATGGGTGTCATTTTTTGTTTCCTTGTACGCAGTATAGAATGGATTGCTGACATCTGCTTTTGTAATCTTATTCAGTATCTCGCTGATAAATGAAGATTCTACAGGGTATTCAGAACCATCCTGTGTAAGCTCAAAATTTTGCTGATTACTGAATGATACGAATCTAAGATAATCTGTCTGCTTCACACATTCATAGTGGTCACTAAGAACCTGTTTTGCAAGATTGCCAATTTCCGAGAAGTCCTCGTCATCAACAAAGTCGTTAAGTTTACCAAGATTGATGGCAAGAAGGGTTTTCTTTGAAGTTGTCTTGATGTGTTGGTCATCATAGTTTCTTAATGCGATCTTAAGAGTCTCGATAGAAGACATATTTGGTGAACAACTAGCAGTCGCATCATTATAGAACTCAAAATCATTGTAGTCATTCGTACTCTTGAGTTTACTTATAATGTGTGACTTTCCATCACCAGCATTACCTATAAGCAACACTAAACCGCCACCATTTTGTTTGATGGCATCCATGTGTTTCTTAAGATTTACTTCTATGAGTCTGTCTATATTCAGATATTCCGCCAATTCATTCAATTGACATCCGTTCTGAACAGCACCCAATGAGCCATGGCTCAGTTGCTTAAATATATCTGTTATCTTGCTCATATTCTATCTTGCCAGAGGTCTGGGTTTATGAGATCCTCCATTTTATAGTTATACATCTGTATTAACTCATCATAATGATCTGGGAACATTTCTAGTACATCAAGAGCTGTTTGTAGAGTTCTGCAAATCTTTCGAACTTTACCATTTTTATCTGGATGTTTGTAGAAACCAGTATCAAAATCTCTTTGGAAAGCATCAAACGATTTAATTTCATCTATAACTTCAAAACCAGAGTGTTGTTCCCAGTAGGTTTGGTTTCTGTAGCAATACTCCCAAAATGACATTTTCTTGTAGAATGCCTGCTGATTACACCAACGAGCTATCTGAACATAAAAGTTGGGAATTGGAGCCTTATGGTAATCTTCGTGCCTCATTACATAGCCAACACAACCATAAGACATAAGTATCTTTATTCTATGGAACAATTCCCATATATCCTTGTAAAATTTATCATGACTGTGTTCAGTCAACTTATATCCACAAAACAAATAAAACTTTGTTCCTTTTTTGGGATTATAACGTTTCCATATTTTGAGTGACTTTTCAATTAGTTCACGATCCTTCCAATTATCAAAAGCAAAAATAAAATCTCCATGGTAACGTGAACGTGATAACATTTCTGCCATTTCTTCACCATAAGGACTTTCCGCCAACATACGCTCATCAAGACCTTGACGGAATTGGAATGGACGTTTTGTTTCTATAAGTTGTTCTAATAGTGGTCGCCATATGGATGGATCAGAAGCAAGAAAATTGTCATCCCATAGGTATATATATGGACGAATAAGTTTTCCATTTTCATCCCGTTCTTCATCTAAAAACCATTGTAGTTTAGAATACGGTAATATATGATTCTCAAGTTTGTTTACACAAAACAGACAATGTCTTACACATCCGCGAGTTAAAAAACCTATCGAATATTTCTGATAATCCTTATATTTTTCTCGTTTAAAACCTTTCTCAACCTGTTGATTCACAAATGTGTCATACAAATGATAGTATGGCATTTGCCGAGCCATGTTTATACCATACTCTTTACCTCCATAGAAGTTCCGCAATGAATTTAGAAATTTATCGTTTTCCAATCGGTTCATGTCCTCTTCACGCATTTTGCGATATTCCATTACATTTGCTTCATTAGCATAAAAACCAGTTCCACCACAATAGAATTTTCGCTCTTCAGATGTACCTTTAGCACGTAAGTATAATTCTGGCAATTCTGTAAATGTGAATACACGAGACATATATATTTTAGTATAGTGTAATGTATCTACTTTTGGGTTAAGTATTAACTCAAATTGAATCCCGTTGTCATGGAAGAATCCTGCCAATTTTAGCAATACAAGATTGGGGTGACGCGTGCCATTATCAAGTAAGTCTGCATCAATCAATCCTATTAATTTTTGTTTCCTAGCCATTCTTATTCCTCCAATGATTTTACAAAAGCTTGACCTTTCTCCGTCAGTACATAACCACCTGTTTTTTTAGATCCCTGATACTCAATTAGTGATAGCGGTTCTATCGATAGTCCTTGAAGGCTACGAGACAAAGTTCTAACAGAAAGATTGAGTTTCTCTGCTATGTGAGTTTTCTTTATATTGGGCGATTTAGATACCTCTATAAGAATAGCCTGTTCTCGCTCGTTTATCATGCCATTTATCGTGCCATTTATCGTGCCATTTATCGCTTCACCTATAGTCAAAGAGCTTTCAAAACCCTCTCTACAAGGAATTTCAATCAAGAAGTAGCTTCTGTCTTCGTTGGTCTCTATTACGGCTGGACTTGATCCATTTCTGCGTAATTCATCCTGAATAGTTGGGATGCCAGTACCACGACCTTCCGATAGCTGAAGTTCTTTGAGGTAATCACCCAAACGACGGTTACGATAGCGACGTGATTTCAGACGTTCCGCTTTTTGGATAGCATCCAAGCTTATAGAACGATCTGGACCTGTATAGCTAAGAATTGAAATTTTGTCAGGCTCAATCGTAATCTCTACTGGTTCACGCTCTTGATAATCTCTATGATATAAGGCATTAACTACAGCCTCTTCGATCGCCTGGTATGGGTAGTTGAAGTAGGTTATAGATTCCGCTCTGTCTTTTGGCTTGATGATACGCTTTTTGATCACATTGGTCTTAATGTAGTCCAATGCTTGCTTAATCATATCGGGTACAGGTCCAATAATCTTTGGAACCTCTATCATATTATTGGGGTTCTTGATGCAGCCCTCTGGGAAGATAACAATATCTACTTGTGTGGTGGGGAAGAACTTGGCTGGATTCTTACAGAACATCATGGCAGCTGCATTCTTCACAAGTTGGCGTTCGGTTGGACCAATTAATAAATCCATCTGAGACAACAACTCAGACATTGATAGTTTTTCAAAATCAGCAACTAAACGACTATTGACAGTTTGCAGATAATCCAAAACCAACGCTCGTGATATATCTGTCTGTTCAATATTTTCGTTACCTCTTTCGTCAAATGGCAGACGGTTTGCCAATTCACGCAACTCATCCAACACCTCACCTTTTGCCTCTATGGTATTGGTACCATTACGAACATACCATTTACAGAGTGATTGATTGCTTGCAGTAACACGTTCGCGTACATTGTATGGACGATTTACTCCTGCTGGCACCCAGATAAGTAATACATATTTGTCATCTATCTCCTGTACATCGACTCTTGGCATGTAATAAGGATCAATCTTATTGTTATAACCAATCATATCACGCTGAATCTTGTCAAGTTCTTCAACAGAGACACCAATTACAGGGCGCTTTGCAATGCCCGTGTTATCCTCCTCTTCAACACCTACAACAATGTATCCTCCGCCAAGATTGTCAATATCGTTAGCGAATGCACAGATAGTACGATATATTTTATCGGGATTCCAACCCTTCTTAAATTCGATACGGGTGGATTCTATTTTGCGCTTATGAAGCAGATCTTCTATGTTAACTGGAATAGCCATATGGATTGCTTAGTTAGATTTATCTTTTTCTACATGAATCAACTCTCTTACATCAACATTCAAAAGCTCTGCAATGCGAAACAATGTTTCCAGATCTGGCTGTGAAGCATTAGTACACCAGCGAGATACCGAACATGCATTCTTACCTACCTGCTGAGATAGCCAGCGAGCCGTTTTATTCTTTTCAGCCAATACTATTTTAATTCTATTTAGTTGCTTCATGACTGAATTTGTTTATAGTTTAATGCAAATATATCAAAATTTGTTGCAATAGGCGAATGTTATTCAAGTTAATTTGGATAGTCTGTGTAAAATAGACTAAAACCCATTGTCGATTTCAAAGAAAAAGTGCTTATTAGTTGTGGGGAAATGTTGTGATTATAGTGCATTTTATATAGGGAGACTTCGCAAAACTTCAAAGATATTTACGGAAAAAAGGAAAAAGAATTGGCTTCACACCACTTCAATATCGTACCCTATATATACGGATAATAAAGTAAAGTTATAAAATGAGGGAAAAGAAGAAAGAGGCTTTACCTCTAATATTTTTCTTTTGTTCGGTTTCTTATTGAGTATAAGAATGGAGTACTTTCAAAGTACATCATCATATACCACTTTCACGAATTGGTTGACTACCGCTACCTCAGTAGTAATTAGGTAGTGCTTATATGTTACAAATAGTATTACAAATACTACGCGAAGTCGTGAACTATATTTAGAGATGTCTTGGTAAAATACTGAATCACCACTACGTTGGGACAATATCAAAGTGATTTCATACTAGCAATATGCAAAAATTTTATTAAAGGGAGGCACTGAAACAGGGTACCCTAAAAAAAATCTAAACATGATGTCACGAATCGCTACCCCATACTCTTGTATAATACTTTTTGAAGATTGTGTTGAATAATACCGCCACTTGAATTGAAGTATCGCAACTGATGTAAGAGAGAGCCTAAAGTAATGAGGTTCCATAATAGAACGTCACCACACAGCACATTACTACTGATAAAATCCTGCACAACATCTTTTGATTTTTCTTTTGTCAGCCGCTTATATCCGTGAAAGCCTCTTGTAATTAGTTGACATAATCGGCGATAATTCCACGTATATTTCGTACCTTTGCATGCAGAAAAATAGAAGTGAACTTCATAGCAAAACTCATAGTTTGCTGGTTCTACCGAAATGAGGAAAATAGAGCCTAAATAGCTGATTTTTACAAGGATAAAACAACTATTACCGCTATCCTACTGTTTAACGCATAAATTCCTCATTCCGAACATAAAAGGTATACTGCATCGGCAAGTAGAATCATATTTAGCACTAATTGTACTTTGATTAATTAATATGTGGAAACAAGTAGAATTTGATTTACAGTCACGCAGACGTGGCTTTCATCTTATAACCGGAGAAATATTACGTAATCTGCCGCCATTACCCGAAGTTGGATTACTGCATTTATTTATCAAACACACTTCCGCCGGGCTAAGTATTAACGAAAATGCAGATCCTGATGTTCGTATGGATATGGAAAGCATTTTCAACCACTTAGTGAAAGAACGTGAACCGTACTATCAACACACTTTAGAAGGAAATGACGATATGCCGGCTCATGCAAAAAGCTCAATCATAGGAACGTCGGTCACAATACCTATAACAAATGGAAAGCTAAACCTCGGAACTTGGCAAGGTATCTATCTCTGTGAATTTCGGGATTATGGTGGTAATCGACGAATGGTGGCTACCATTAGTGGAGAATAGCAAATGAACTTGCTATTCTATTGTAATTAGTGGCAAATTGTGTTACCCGCAAATACTTAGGAGACAGGATTGTAGCATACTAGTCTCAGGATTGCGGAACACGAAGTTGCCAGAAGGCAACAGCCGCCGCAGCAGCTACATTAAGCGAATCAACACCATGCACCATAGGGATACGGACTACGTAATCAGCCTCAGTGATCGTTTCATGTGAAAGTCCCTCCCCTTCGTTACCCATGACGATAGCCAATTTGGATTCATTCACTAAGGCAGGATTATCAATAGGAATAGAATCATCTGTGAGCGCCATAGCAGCCGTACGAAAGCCTAATT
>OGZH01002204.1_pt1 | contig 11161 bp, 6 predicted proteins | sample 1576741 | NCBI WGS metagenome assembly OGZH01 (sample SAMEA3541560, study PRJEB24748) | human gut metagenome | biome: human gut; feature: human-associated habitat; material: faeces | place: China | collected 2012 | reverse complement strand
CCCTTCTATTTGCGTACAGAACGAGTATTTCCCGAGAATTTTCAAAACAAGGAAGGTTATCAGGAACGGTTCCTCTTATTATGGCCCGTACAGTCACATTCCATCAATGTATGCGGTATTGGACCTGATAAAGCATTTATATCCCTTGCGCACATGCAATTTAAACCTAAGTCCGGAAAACATACGGGCGGGCAAATTTAATGTATGTCTGGAATATCATATAAAAAACTGCGCCGGACCATGAATCGACCTGCAATCACAGGAGGATTATCTCAAAAACATAGATGAAATCAAAGAAATCCTGAAAGGGAATACACAAGATATCAGTCGTATGTTGCTGGAAAGGATGCAGACGTTGGCTGGCGAAATGAAGTTTGAAGAGGCGCAGAAAGTGAAAGAGAAATATCTTCTGATAGAGAGTTACCGCTCCAAATCAGAGGTAGTAAGCTCCGTATTGCACAATATCGATGTATTCTCAATCGAAGAAGACGAGTCGAACTCTGCTTTCATCAATTATCTGCACATCACAAACGGCGCCATCAATCAGGCTTTCAGTTCGTCGTCACCGATCAGCAGACGTTTCGGGTCGGTAGACAAAGTAGTCTTACCTGTACCTGACAGACCGAAGAAGATAGCAGAGTCCGTACCCTCCATGTTGGTGTTGGCAGAACAGTGCATGGAAGCGATACCGCGAAGCGGGTTCTTGTAGTTCATGATAGAGAACATACCCTTCTTCATTTCACCGCCGTACCAAGTGTTCAAGATAACCTGTTCGTTGGTCTTCAAGTTGAATACAGTAGCTGTTTCAGAGTTCAGACCCAGTTCCTTGTAGTTGTCAACTTTTGCTTTGGAAGCGTTGAATGATACGAAATCAGGTTCGCCGTAGTTAGCAAGTTCCTCAGCAGTCGGGCGGATGAACATGTTAGTTACGAAGTGAGCCTGCCAAGCTACTTCCATGATGAAACGCACTTTCATGCGGGTAGCTTCGTTAGCACCGCAGAAAGTATCGACAACGAACAGACGCTTGCCGCTCAGCTGGTTTACAGCTTTAGCCTTCAGGTCGGCCCATGCTTCTTCAGAGCAGGGTTTGTTGTCGTTTTTGTATTCTTCTGAAGTCCACCATACAGAATCCTTGCTGGCTTCGTTCATTACAAAGAATTTATCTTTAGGAGAACGTCCGGTATAGATACCAGTCATTACGTTCACAGCACCAAGTTCAGTTACTTGACCTTTTTCGAAGCCTTCCAGACCCGGTTTGGTCTCTTCAGCGAACAATACATCATAAGACGGGTTGTGGATGATTTCCTTCACGTCTTTGATACCGTACTTGCTTAAATCTAAATTTGCCATTTCTTTTTAAGATTTTAAAATTGGTATTTGGTTTATAATCTCTCTTCGCATTCGTATGCTTCATTGCAAGGGGGCGAGTTTGTGGAAAACCGCGTTGTTCAGTAAGGCCCTTGTTTTTGCGACTACAAAAGTAATACTTTATTTTTAAAGAAACATCCTATTAGAGAAATTTTTCTGTAATAGGAAATCTTTTATAGAACCGTAACAATATCTGCAAACTGAATGTTGCAAATTGAGTGGAAATCGTTTACTTTGCACCTCTGTTCTATCAATATACGGAATAACCAATACATATTTTAATCTGATAATATAATGAAAGTTATCAACTTTGCCGAGACTAACTCAGTCTTGAACCAATACATGGCGGAGATACGCGATGTGCAAGTACAGTCCGACCGTATGCGTTTCCGCCGGAACATCGAACGCATCGGCGAAATCATGGCGTACGAAATGAGTAAGGAACTCACCTATTCCGAAAAGCAGGTACAAACGCCGCTGGGGATAGCTCCCGTCAGCACTTTCGATGATGATGTGGTGATTGCCACCGTCTTCCGTGCCGGGCTTCCCTTGCATGCCGGTTTCCTGAATGTGTTCGACCGTGCGGGCAATGCTTTCGTTTCCGCTTACCGTTATTATAAGGATAAAGAGTGCCGTACGGTGGATGTGCACATAGAGTATATCGCTACTCCCGACCTTTCCGGCAAGACTCTGTTACTGGTTGACCCGATGCTTGCTACGGGCGAAAGCATGGAACTTGCCTGGAAGGCTTTCCTTACCAAGGGCACGCCTGCCAAACTGCAGATTGCCTGCGTCATTGCCAGCCGGCAGGGAGTAGAGCACTTGCAGAAACTCTTCCCCGGCAACGAGGTTTCCTTGTGGTGCGGCGCTATCGACCCGGATATGAACGAGCATTCGTATATAGTACCGGGGCTGGGCGATGCCGGAGACTTGGCATTCGGCGACAAGCTGTAATCAGCAGGGCGGTTGCGGCCGTCCAATCCGAACCCCGGCACTGTTCATTGAACCATAAAGAGAGCCGTATCAACTCCGTTTGTGAGTAATGATACGGCTCTTTTATGTTTGCAAGCTACTGCATCAGGATATCCATTCCCGCTTCGCTTTCATTGTTCACTTGGCCCAGAACAGCTTTTCCGTATACGTGTCTGTGCCGGCTACATCCTTATAGTACGGATTGTAGTTTACTTCCGTGCTGGGGTATCTCCAGCGGTTCGGCACATTGGGGATAGTACCCGACACTTCCGGGAACACCAGTCCCGAAGGATAGCCTGTGCGGCGGATGTCACTCCATGCCTCGCGGCTGACAAGGAAACCGAAGTGCAGCCATTTCTGCGTGATGATGGCATCCAGTTTGTCCACGTATGCCGTACTGTTCCATCTGGCATTGGCAAAGTCTGCAATCTCTTTATCGGTAGGAGCGTCGTAACGGCGGCAATTCTCTCCCGAGCCTATCGAATCGTAATAGTAATACAGGGCGATGGATTGGCTGACAGCCGTCTTGAATTCCTCTTCCGCCTTCGCCATATCCTGCGCCACACCATACCCCATGGCATAGGCTTCCGCTTTCAGGAAATGTATTTCGGGCGAAGCCATTATCAGCATATCGAATTTGTCGTTTTCCCAGAAAAAGCCTCTTTGGGTAATCTGCGAGAAACCTTTGTTGGCGGTGTTCACTTCGTCTTGTGCCTGAGCGCTGTAATACTCCGTCAGCTCGTCTGCTACCGTGAGGTCCGTACCCAGGTAACGGTGTTCGTCCATCTGTCCGGTTTCGCGGTTGGTGATGCTCACGGGATTGTAGTTCAGCAAGATGCGGGGGTCGTCTTCGCCTTTGACGTAGACGCCGCTTAGCGGATCGTTGCTGGTCATGTCATAGTTGCCGTGGCCCAGCATACGGTCTATGATGGCGCCCGAAGCAAGACGGTTCGTAACCCAGTCGCCCAATCCGTGGCCGGCGGTGAAGTTCAGTTGCCCGGACTTCTGGTTGACAATGAAGATGTTGTTTCCCTGCTCCTCTACGAGCGGATAGTCGGCGGGGTTTTCCAATATCTCCTTGATAATCGCACGTCCTTCCGCCTGCAAAGCTCCCTGCGTGGCTACACGCATGGCAAGGCGCAGGCGCAGGGAGTTTGCATAGCGTTCCCATTTCTCCATATCTCCCAGGTTGATGAAGTCCTGGGTACTGAAGTTTTTCGGTACGGTTGCCGAACGGAAACGCGGAGCGATGTCTTTCAGTTCGTCAAGGATTGTCTTATAAATATCTTCCGCCTTGTCGTAGGGAGCGTAAGAACCGTTTACGTCGTTGGTCAGCGGCAGGGTGCATGCTTTGAAGAAAGGCATGTCGCCGAAAATATCCACCGTTGCGGCAAAGAAGTCGTACAGTTGCACTTTGGCTGCCAGCATAAAGGCTTCGTCCTGTGCCTTCTGCGTATCGTTCTCTTCATTGTACAGCGATTCCATCTTGCGGTATTGCATCAGTGCCGAATACAGGTTGTCCCATTGCCCGTCTATGGCAGGCGCATATCCGGGGCTGTACATACCGCCCGAATAGCTGTAGCCGAAGGTCTGCGCGTACTTGCCCACAAACTGCGAGTCGAAGCCGAAGAAACGTCCGTACTCATATATGTCATAATCTTTCACTTTCTGGAAAACTCCCACCATGAGGTTGCTGATGGTAACCTGGTTGACCTTTGAGGGGTCTTCGTATTTGCTGTCGAAGTCGGAGTCCGTACAGCCGGAAGCTGTCATCAGCATGGCTCCCGCTATAACGAACGCTCCTATATTTATCTTTTTCATATCCATTGTCATTCACTCTAAAGTCTTATTTTTTCAATTCTCTATTTCCTAAAAGCTTGCCCGCAGCGACACACCGAAATTACGTGTTGCCGTAGTGGAGCCGCCCACTACCGCCTGGCTTGCCCAGGATGTTCCTACGGAAGATTCCGCATCGTAATTCTTCAGTGCCTTGTAGAAGTAGAACAGGTTGCGTCCGAATACCGAAACGCTCAGCCGCGTCATGCCCAGTTTGGAAATCAGCTTTTCCGGAAACTGGTAGCCGATGGTCAGCTCGCGCAGCTTCACATAGCTGTTGTCGAATACCGAGTGGCGGTACGTAAGCTGTTCGGGCTGGGTACCCCAGTTGTAGGTCTGGTTGTAATAGTAGCCGGCAGGGATGATGCGCGTGTTCTTCTCGCCGGTGGAGGCTACTACGCCCGGCAGGATAACGCCGTCGTGGTAAACGGTTTCTCCGTTAGGCCCTGCACCCAGTGACGGGTCTACCTGCACGGGCACGCCGCTGGCGTTGTTGTTGCCCGGATAGTAGTAGGACAGGCCGCCGTGTTCCGTATCGCGGAATTGCAGCGACTCCGGTGTCAGACCCGATGCGGTGGAATACTGGTACATCTCGTTGATGACGTCGCCGCCTATGCGGAAGTCGATACTGAAATCCAGGAAGATGTTCTTGTAGGAGAACGAGCTGAACAGACCGCCTACGCCGTCGGGGTTGATGTTTCCTACTCTCTGCAGTTCGGTCTGGTTCATGTAAAGTCCCTTGTCCGATACGAGATACTCTCCGTTTTCGTTCATCTGGGGCACTTGCACGTAGATGTCACCCATGGGGCGTCCCTCTACGGCCTGTATCTTGGCTCCGCCACCGCCTATGTTGGATATTTCGAGGTACGGTACGCCGTCGGCGAGCTTCACGACCTTGTTGCGGTAGATGCCGTAGTTGGCCGTCAGGTCCCAGCGGAAATTCTTGGTCAGTACCGGGGTAGCGCTTACGGAGATGTCCCAGCCTTCGTTGGCCACCTCTCCCACGTTCATCAGCACGTACTTCACACCCGATGTGGAGGGTTGCGGCGTGGAGAGTATCTGGTCTTTCACGCGGTTGTTGTAGTAGGATACGTCGAAGCCCAGCCGGTTGTTGAGGAACTTGCTTTCAAAACCTATTTCGTATTCGTACTTCTTTTCGGGGCGGATATTGGCATTTCCCCACGAAGAAGGAACGTAGTTCCATGTGAAGCCGTTGTCCGAACCCTGCTCGTAGATGATGTTGGCGGCATACGTTTCCGGTGCGTTACCTACGACGCCGTAGGAGAGGCGGAGTTTGCCGTGATTCCACCATGCAGGCATGCGGAAGGCGTTCGAGAACAGGAAACTGAGGTTGGCGGAGGGGTAGAAGAAACTTTGGTCTTTCAGTGTGGACGAACGTTCCTGACGCCCGGTGAGTTCGAGGAACAGGTAGTTGTCCCAACCCAGGCTCAGCGTACCCATGTATCCCGTTTTCAGCAGTTCCATACGTTGCAGCGTGCTGCTGGCGGTGTAGCGGCTGGCGTTGAGGTCGAACCAGTTTTCCGTAACCAGACCGCCGTTGGTGGAGACGCGCATGTTGTTCATGTTTTCGTAACGTCCCGTCCAGCCCAGTGTGGCGGCAATGTCGAAACGGCGGATGTTGTAGTTGAAGTTCAGCATCACATCGCCGTACACGATGTCGTAGCGTCGGTTGATGTTCTGGAAGCTGCCGCTGGGGTCGTACAGGGAGTTGGGGCGTTCCGTCTCGTACTCCAGCGTCTGCTTGGTGTCCGTGATGTCGGTAGAGAGCTGGGCGCGCAGACTCAGCCAATTGGTTATCTGCCAGGTGGGGCGTATCATACCGATGAGGCGGTTCTCTGTCTCCTTGCTGTGGTGGTGATACATGTTCCAGAGCATATTCGATACGCCGTTCAGGTATCCCGGGTCGTATGCCCAGGCTTCGTCCGGTGTCAGTGTGGCATCGCCGCCTGCGTACGTGTTGCGGTAGCCCAGGCTGGTGACGTAGCTCTGTTTCAGATAGGGAATATCCATGAAGGAGGAGAACATGTTGCTGAAACTGCCGTACAGGTTCAGCGATGTTTGCGGGCGGTCCTTTACGTCCTGTACGATGTAGTTCAGCGAGTATTCTATGTTCAGCGTCCTTGCCGGTTTGTAAGAACCCGTCAGCTTGAAGTTATGTTTGGTGAAGCTGCCCGTCAGCGAGTTGGGCGTTTCACCCATGAAGGTGTAGGAGAAGCGGTTGCTGCTGGTCTCCGTACCCTGCGAGATGGCGAGGTTGTAGGTCTGGTTCCAGCCCGTGCGGAACAGCTCTTTCCACGGATTGTCCGTAGCCGGCAGGTAGGGGCGCATCTTGCCGTCCCAGTACAGCACGTCGCTGCCGTCGTACTTCGGACCGAAAGACATGGTCGTATTATACAGACTTCTGTAGCTTTCGCCGTTCATGGTGCGTTGGTAGAAACCGCCCGTCTGTTTTTCGTAATCGCTGTATTCCGTGTTGTAACGTCCCGGGCCGTATACGGTCTGCACTTTCGGCAGATAGGCGGGCAGGTTGGCGGTGACCTGCGCGGTGAAGTCCACCGTCAGTTTGCCGCTTTTGGCGCGTTTGCTGGTGATAACCACCGCGCCGTTTGCCGCTTCCGAACCGTAAAGTGCCGTGGCCGAAGCACCTTTCAGCACACTTACGCTTTCAATATCTTCGGGGTTGATGTCCACCAGACCGTTGGAACGTATCTGCCCGTCGTTGCCGAATTCGGCAAAGTCGGTACTCTTGCCCGTTCCGCCGTTACGGATGGGAACGCCGTCCAGGATGATAAGTGGCTGGTTGTTTCCGGTGATGGACGTGAGTCCGCGTACATTGATAGACACGGCTCCGGCGGAACCGCCCTGCGTCTGCGTGATGCGGATGCCCGGCGCCTTACCGTACATGGCGGATGCAAAGTTGGTTGCTCCCGCCTTCACTATCTCGTCCGATTCGATAGTGCTCACCGCGTAACCCAGCCGTTTGGTATCCTTCTTGATACCCATAGCCGTGACAACCACCTCTTTCAACTGTTGCGAGTCCTCTCTCAGCGTTACCCTCAGGTCGCCCTGCTTCTTGCGTTTTGCCAGATGTATTTCGCGGGTGGCATAGCCCATATAGGCTATGGACAGCGTTGCATCGGCAGGCACGGTCAGTGTAAAGTTTCCGTCCACATCGGTAATGACACCGTTGTTGGTTCCTTTCTCTATGACGCTGGCGCCGATAAGCGGCTCTCCCGTCACATCCCTTACCATACCTTTGATTGTTTTGGTTTCCTGCGCACTGGCACTTCCTGCAAACAGAAGCGCCAATGCCACAATCATACTACTTAATACCTTTTGAAAATGCAGCTTCCTGTGCGAAGCCATACTCCGTTTTTTCTTGATAGACTTCATATTTCCACAATGATTATTTCCTTGTACAATTAAATCTGTTGGAATTTGTTTGTATTTATTATAAGCAAGCTGTATGCCAAAAAAGATATGTAGACTATGCGAAGTATTTATACCTATGATATTCAGTTTATTGCTTTTTTTATAAATACTTATAATATGTGTATGCAGGTTGTGGAATGTTGTGGAAAAAATCCACACTTGCAGGTTGCCATTCCACACTTGTGGCGTTTGCATCTTATTCCGGCGGTTTTCCGGCGGATTATACTTTGTGCCTGCTTCCGGAAGACTGTGTGGAAAATAGGATTATACCGCGTGTGAGCGGGGCAATCTCCCGGGTATAATGTGCCAATGCCTGGTGGAAAACTTTCCGATGCACCTTGTAAAATGTGCTTGTCCCTTATGTATTTCTTCGTTTTCCGGTTGCGGGCTGTCCGGCCCGCAGCTGGCAACCGTCCAGCCCGCAATTGGCAACCGCATGGCCCGCAGTTGGAAAGCGGGGTTTTAGTAGGTGTACAACGGGGTTTTATACAGTGTATTGTTACCTTTATGCTGAGGTATATCGGTATTTTGCCTCTGCCTTTGGAGAGCTGATGCCGCTTGTTTCTTTATGGCCAACCGGGATATAAAAAGCCCCCTTCACCCGCTGTCCCTTATGGATAAAGGGATGTGGAGGGTGAAGGGGGAATGTGTGTAAACTGAATTCCTGTTCCGTGGAGGTTATTTCACTTCCCAGGTATCATTGGTCATCAGCAGTTCCTCAAAGTTGTGGTACTTTTTCTTGGCGGATACCTCTTCGATTTGTGCATGTACGGCATCATCGTAGGTGGGGGCTTCCACATCGCGGATTACGCCGAGGGCAATCGGGAAGTCAGGGCCTTCCATCAGGGCAAGTTTCAGTTGCAGGGTGTTGTCCTCGCAATGGGCGTCGTGGATAAGAATATCCTTTTCCGTGATGCCGTTCTCGCCGAGCTTCACCACTTTCAGCCCGAAGCCTTCCTGCATCAGTCCGTATTCGTTGTTCTCGCCGAAGAGCATGGGCTTGCCATGTTCCAGATAGATGGCGTGTTTGGCGCGGTCTTCTTTCTTGGCAACGGCGTCGTGCGTGCCGTTATTGAAGATGACGCAGTTCTGGAGAATCTCGCAGACGCTGGCTCCTTTGTGGTTGTAGGCGGCTTTCAGGATTTCCACCGTTCCGGCTGCATCCGTGGCAACGGCGCGTGCAAAGAAGTGGCCGCGTGCACCGAAGCAGAGTTCTGCCGGATGGAACGGGTCTTCTACCGTACCGTAAGGAGATGATTTGCTGACGAAACCGCGGGGAGACGTCGGGGAGTATTGTCCTTTCGTCAGGCCGTAGATACGGTTGTTCAGCAGAATCATGTTCAGGTTGATGTTGCGGCGGTTGGCATGGATGAAGTGGTTGCCGCCGATGGCGAGTCCGTCGCCGTCGCCGCTCACCTGCCATACGGTGAGTTCCGGATTGGCAACCTTGCAACCGGTGGCAATGGCAGCGGCACGTCCGTGAATGGTGTTCATGCCGTAGGTATTCATATAGTGGGGCAGACGGCTGGAACAGCCGATACCTGAGATTACTGCTGTTTTGTGAGGCGGAACGCCGATTTCGGCCATAGCCTTATGCAGGGACGCGAGGAAAAAATGGTCACCGCAACCCGGACACCAGCGGGGTTGCCCTTTCTTGAAATCTTTTGCTGTATATTCGCACATAGTTCTTTTCTTTTTTAGTTCTTGATAATCTCCTCAAATGCTTGTACTAACTCGTTCACCAGGAAGGGCTGGCCTTTCACCTGATTGAACTGGTAGGGAACGAAACCGTCTACTTTCATGCGCAGGTATCCGGCAAACTGTCCCATGTTCTGCTCGGCCACCACTACTTTCTTGTAGCGCTTCATCACCTCTGCCGTATTCTTGGGCAGCGGATTGATGAACTTGAAGTGGGCGAGGGCCGCTTTCTTGCCTGTGGCGCGGAGCTCGTCCATAGCGGCGTGCAGATGGCCGTAAGTGCCGCCGAAGCCGACAATCAGCAGTTCGGCATCGTCCTTGTCGCCTTCCACTTCTACATCGGGCACTTCTATTTTGGCAATTTTCTCGGCACGCAGGCGGGTCATCAGGTCGTGGTTCTCAGGGTCGGTAGAGATGGCGCCTGTCTTGTTGTCTTTCTCCAATCCGCCGAGGATGTGGGTGAAGCCTTCTGTTCCGGGGATGGCCCAGTAGCGGCTGCCGGTCTTTTCATCGCGCTGGTAGGGTGTCCATGAACCCTGCATTTCGGGGCGTACATAAGGCGGAACGATAGCGGGATAATCGGCAAGCTTGGGCAGTTTCCACGCTGCCGAGCCGTTGGCAACGAAAGCATCGGTAAGCAGTACGACGGGGGTCATGTGCTCCAATGCTATCTTGGACGCCATGTAGGCACATTCAAAGCAGTCTGTCGGTGAGGTGGCGGCAAGTACGGGCATGGGGCTTTCGCCGTTACGGCCGAAGAGTACTTGCAGCAAGTCGGTCTGCTCGGACTTGGTGGGCAGACCTGTTGCAGGACCGCCGCGCTGTACATCGAGCACCACCAGCGGCAGTTCCATGATGACAGCCAGGTTCATGGCTTCCGATTTCAGGCAGATACCCGGTCCGGAGGTGGAGGTAACCGCCAATGCTCCGGCAAAGGATGCTCCGACGGCGGAGGCGCAACCGGAAATCTCGTCTTCGCACTGTACGGTCATTACGCCCAGTGACTTGTGTTTGGAAAGTTCGTGCAGCACATCGGTTGCGGGGGTGATGGGGTAAGAACCCAGGTAAAGCTTTAGGCCTGCTTTCTCGGCAGCGGCTATGAAGCCGTAGGCCGTGGCCTTGTTGCCCGTAATGTCCATATAGCGTCCGGGAGTCTTTACTTTGCTTTCAATCTTGTAAGTGTGAGAGGCGGATGCGTGGGTGTTGTGCCCGTAGTCGTATCCGGCGCGGATAACCTTGATATTGGCTTCTGCAATTTCGGGTTTCTTGGCGAATTTCTCGCGGATAAACTCTTCGGCTATCGTCAGGTCGCGGCTGAACAGCCAGCATACCAGTCCCACTGCAAACATGTTGCGGCACTTCAGCATGGATTTGTTGTCCATACCCGTGTCGGCAAGGCAGTCTTTCACCATTTGAGAGATAGGAGCGGCAATGACATCCTGTTTGATGCCCATTTCTTCAATGGGGTTGTCCGTCTTGAAAGCGGCCTTTTCCAAATCCGATTTCTGGAATGCGTCCGTATCGATGATAATACATGCGGTAGATTTGGCAAACTTATACTGTGTTTTTAACGCAGCGGCATTCATCGCTACCAGTACATCGCATTTATCACCGGGGGTATAGACTTTGTTTGCACCGATATGTACCTGAAAACCGGATACGCCCGTCAGTGAGCCTTGCGGGGCACGGATGTCTGCCGGATAATCGGGGAATGTACTGATGTCATTACCTACCGTAGCCGAAACTGTTGAAAAGATGTTGCCGGCGAGCTGCATACCGTCGCCGGAGTCTCCGGAGAAGCGGACTACCACTTGCTCCAGTTCTTTGACCATCA
>OGZH01002200.1_pt1 | contig 11165 bp, 8 predicted proteins | sample 1576741 | NCBI WGS metagenome assembly OGZH01 (sample SAMEA3541560, study PRJEB24748) | human gut metagenome | biome: human gut; feature: human-associated habitat; material: faeces | place: China | collected 2012 | reverse complement strand
GGTCTTACAACACATGAGGAAAAGTTTCTTAAAAAGTGTGAATACATTGCAATGTTTGAAGTGAACGAAAAGGAGGTGTAGTTATGAAGTTATCTGGAAGAGGGCTTGCAACAACAATCATCATTGCATTAGCTGCTGGTCAGTTATGTGTAATTGGCTTAAGAAATTTCTTGGATTTTATTTTCAGATAAAAAAATAACAGCACTTAAAAAAGTACTGTTAAATCAAAAAACCAAAATAACCAATAACAATTATAACCAATCAAAGGAGAAATCGCAATGAAATTATCGAAAAAAGGTGCAGTTACTCTAGCAACAGCATTAGTAGTATTCCTTGTTACTACTGGTCTAATGCTATCAAGAGTTAAAGATTTAGAAAGTTCATATGATGAACAATCAAAGCAAATGCAATTATTGAAAGATGAATACAATTCTCTTTCAAATGAGTTATCGGCTGAAAAGTCAGAGAGAACTAAATATCAAAGATTGTATGATGAAGTTTCTATAAGAAATGAACAATTAGAGCTGAACTTGAAAATTGAAGATGTCTTGGCCAGTTTGTTATTACATACTATTGGCCAGGAGAAGACGTTTATGGTCGTTTAACTTCTACTGGTGCTATTGCTGAAGAAGGAAGAACTATTGCGGTAGATCCTTCAATCATTCCATATGGTTCTATAGTCTTGATTAATGGCAATGAATATGTAGCTCAAGACTGCGGAGGAGCTATCAAAGGAAAAAAGATAGATATCTTTGTTGACAATCCGAAAATGCAAAAGTACACAGTAGAAATCTATATTAAAAGAGAGGAATAGAATATGACAAAAAAAGATTTAGAAGACATCATCCAAACCGCAAAAGCTGCAGGTGCAGATGTCAAGGTTGTTCAAATTGGTTCAACTGAAAAGGAAACAGGAACAGATGAAAGACCAGCAGTACCATTACTTAAATTAGAATTAAGCATCAAGAAAGATGGAGATGCACTTTCGGCATTAGCTGATTCTGATTGGAACATCTTAGGAAGTCTTTTCTTAGAAATGGCTCCAATCAATATTGACATTGAAAAGGTCAAAGAAATGTTTACACCGGCTAAAAACGCTTTCATGCATTGCAGTAATGAATTGGATAACTATATTCAAGAACAATTTAAAGGAGCATTAGAAGTGGGTGCGCAGCATCGTGATCTGCTCCAGGGCGTGGGGGCTATTCAGTGCCACCTCAAAGAAGGGGGCACCGCCCTGCACGGCGGCCTCGGCGTAATCAATGGTCTTTTCCAGCGGAACGTTGCGCAGGATGGCCAGCAACGGATGCTTGGAAACCAGATCGTAAGTGTCCATACAAAAAACTCCTTTCGGCAAAAAATGAAACCGGTGGTTTCAGCGGATCAGCGGTAGGTGATGGCAGCGCCGGTGAGGGCAGCTTCCATCTGGGCGGCGTCGGGGTAGCCCTCCACGTCGCCCGGGGTCTGGGTGGCCAGGGCGCCGCAGATGGCACCCATGCGGCCTGCGGTGACCACATCGCGGCCCTGCAGGATGCCGGCCAGGAAGCCGGCATTGAAGCCGTCACCGGCGCCGATGGGCTCAATGGGCTTACAGGGGTAGGGCGGCAGCTTTTCGCGGGTGGTCTTGTCGGCCACCCAGGCACCGTTGCCGCCGTCCTTGATGGCCACATACTGTGCGCAGCCGTCGCGGAACAGCAGATCGAAGATGGCATCCGGGTCCCGCAGGCCGAACAGGGCGTCGGCCTCGTCCAGGCCCAGCAGCACGATCTCGCTCTGCAGGGTCAGCTCCCGGATCAGGGGGGCGTAGTCCTGCCCACGCCACAGCTTGCGGCGGATGTTGGGGTCAAAACTGATGGCAACGCCTTTCTCCTTGGCCAGAGCAAAGGCGGCTTTGGTCATGGCCAGGCAGCTCTCACTCAGCACGGGGGTGATGCCGCTCATGTGCAGCACCTTCACGCCGTCCAGCAGGGCGGGGGTCACGTCCTCGGGGCACAGGTGGCTGGCGGCGCTGTTCTCACGGTAGTAGAACACTTTGGTCTCGCCCACGCCGGTCTCCTTGAACATGATGCCGGTGCGGTGGTCGGGGTCGTAGATGACGCGGGAACAGTCCACGCCCTCGGCACGGAGCTGATTGCGGATGAAGCAGCCAAACTCGTCGGTGCCCAGGCGGCTGACCCAGGCGGCCTCCAGGCCCAGCTTTGCCAGACCCACGGCTACATTGCTCTCGGCACCGGCGGTGCGGATGCCGAAGTTCTGCACATAGCGCAGGGCACCCACGCTGTCCGGGGTGAAGGCGGCCATGGTCTCGCCGATGGTGATCAACTGAGGCATAAAAACACTCCTTTTCTTATAGGGCTCAGAACTGCAGTTCTACGCTGCAGAGCATTCGTTCGATCTGACGCCGGGCTTCGTCCAGCGCCTGCCGGGCGCTGGCGGCGGCAGCGTCGCTGTAGCGCTCCAGCGGGAAGGCAACGCTCAGCGCGGCCACTACTTTGCCGCTTTTGCGCAGCGGCACGCCGATGCAGCGGATGCCCCGGGTGCTCTCCTCACACTCGTAGGCAAAGCCGCTGGCCCGGATCTCGGCCAGCTGGTCGGCCAGGAGGCGGAAGTCGGTGATGGTGTGCTCGGTCAGCGGGTACAGGCCGTCGTAATACAGGGCCTTGAGCTGGGGCAGCTGGTAGTCGGCCAGCAGAGCCTTGCCCACGCCGGTGGCGTAGGCCGGCAGGCTGCGGCCCTCCACCGTGACGGTACGGCTGCGCAGCGGGGTCTCCACCTTTTTGAGGTAATAGACATCCCCGTTTTTCAGGCTGCCGAGGTGGCATGTCTCGTGGCAGACCGACACGATGTCGTGCATCAGGCGGTAGATCTCCCGCAGGGCGCTGGCTTCGTCCAGATAGGTGTTCCCAATGCGGAACGCCATGCGGCCGATGCGGTAGTGATGATCCTGGTCGTCCAGGGTCAGGTAGCCGCGGTCCCGCAGGGTGTGCAGCAGGGGAGAGATGCTGCCTTTGGCAATGCCCAGCTGCTGCGACAACTGGGTCAGGGTGTAACCGCTGCCGTTCAGGCTGCACAGCTCCAGAATATCCAGCGCGCGTGCCAGGGAACGGTGGGCATCTCCGGAAGGCATGGGTCTCACTTCCTTTCCTTATATATAGGGCCTCTGAGAGGCATTCGGACCAGGTCGGGAAAACGACGAAAGTGCTCCGATGTGTTCCGCACAGGAATCCTGAAAACACCGGACGTGTTCGGATATCAGGCTGTATTGAAACTCGTGTTCCAATATCCGAACAAAAATTGTGCGCTTTCTGGTTCGGACGGCTGAAAACTGCAGGCCGTCCGCCCTTTTTTCGGCGGCCGGAGCGCTGCCGATCGTTGCCTTTTGCACGGGATGCAGACGCTTTTGGGGCCTACGACGGCATTGTCGGACAACTTAATGAATTGCAAACGATTAAAAATAAGCGTAACATCATTGCTTTTGAAAGGAACTTGGATTTTTTTCTGTAAATCCCAGCTCCAATTTCAGTATACGACACCGGAAAATAGACTGCAAGGGGCAGTTTGTTTTTCGTGGAAATGACATAATTATGAACAGGAAAACTATAAAATACGCCAAAAATGGTTCTTTTTGAAGAAAATGTTAAAAATCTATTGACGGATGATGCAAAAATTGGTACATTTATTTCAGCAAGGTTGTTGTCGGACAACGACCCCACGGTGCCGGCCCGCAGCGGGGAAATGTCTGACAGCCACATCGGCCCGAGCGGACCCTGCGCTGGGCTGAGGAAAATGTTTCTAAGGAGGAAATGAAACTATGTTGGATCCCAAATACATCCCATTGTTTATCGGCGGCTTTATTGCATGGATCTGCTTTATGATCTTTGTGGGCTGGATCACCAGCCGCGGCAAGAATGAGGGCAGCAGCTTCCTGACCGGCGGCGGCAACCTCGGCTTCTTCCTGATCTTCTGCACCGTGGGTGCAACCATGATCGGCACCGGTTCTTCCATGGGCGCCATCGGCAACGGCTTCAACCACGGCTGGGGCGGCGCCATCTACGGCCTGGGCGCATCGGCAGGTATCCTTTCCATGCTGCTGTTCACCAAGGCAAAGAACAAGGGCTTCCTGACCATGTCTGAGGAAGCACAGTATTACTACGGCGGCAAAAAGATCATCCGCCAGGTTATGGGCTTTATGATGTTCGTCATCGAGATCATCTGGCTGGGCAACCACCTGAACGGCGGTGCCAAGTACCTGGCTTACGTCACCCAGCTGCCGGACGTTACCTGTAAGATCATCACCGTTCTGGGCTTCGGCATCTACGTGTTCATCGGCGGCTACATGGCCGTTGTTACCACCGATGCTGTTCAGTTCATCGCCATCCTCATCGGCTTCCTGACCATCGCTTTCCGTGCCATCCCCCTGGCAGGCGGCTATCAGAACGTGGTGGATACCTTCACCGCTGCTGGCAAGCCCGGCGCAATGACCTTCTACGGCCTGGGCTCCTACGGTGTCATGGCTGCGATCGCGCTGGTGTTGTCCACGGCAATGGGCGTTATCGGTACGCCCACCCACCGTACCCGTATCTACACCTCCAAGGACGAAAAGACTGCCCGCAAGGCCTTCCTGGGCCAGGGCATCCTGCTGTTCGGCTGGAGCTTTGTTACCGCTATCATCGGCATGAGCTGCTTCACCATCGCCACCATGAATGGTGACACCCTGGCCAGCGGCGACTACGCCTTTGCTTACATGGCTACCAACGCACTGCCCCCGGTCATCGGCATGCTGTTCATGATCTGCGGCCTGTCTGCTACCATGTCCTCCGGTGACTCCGACGCCATCTCCGGCGTTACCATCCTGCTCACCGACGTGTACCCCAGCATCACCGGCAAGACCATCCAGGAAAAGGATTACGCCAAGGTCAGCCGTGTCGCTCTGATCTGCACCCTGGGCGCTGCCTTCTTCATCACCCTGTTCGTCAACGACGTTATCGGCTACATCTCCACCATCGTGGGCGCCTTCCTGCCCGGCGTCGCAGTCGCAATGCTGCTGGGCCGCTTCTGGAAGCGTGTCAACTGGCAGGGCGGTCTGGCCTGCATCGGCTCCGGCACTCTGCTGGGCGTGCTGATCCTGGTGCTGCCTTCCTTCAAGAACTGGATCAACGCCACCATGGGTGGTCCGGCTGTGCCTGCTACCATCATTTCTCTGGTGTTCGGCATCGTGGTCTCTCTCATGTTCCCTGCTGACACCACTCCCGACGATGTGCGCCTGAAGCACGTCATGGACGACCGCCGCGGCACTGTCGTGGAAAAGGTCGCTGCTGCTGAGGAAGAAGAAGATCTGTAAGATCTGTTTAGCCGGCAAACTGTAAATCTGTTTCTCCGAAAGGGGCGAGGGCATACGCCCTTGCCCCTTTCGTCGTTTGCGGCAGGGTCGCCTTGCCGCAGGGCAAATTCGTAGCGAGAGGGAACCTATCATGAAACGTATTTTGATCCAGAACGGCACCATATACGACGGCCTGGGGGGCCAGCCCTACCAGGCAGACCTGCTGGTGCAGGACGACCGTATTGCTCAGATCGCTCCGGGCATCACGGAGCCGGCAGACCAGGTCATCGACGCCACCGGCAAGGCGGTGACCCCGGGGTTTGTGGATATCCACCGTCACCACGACGCAAAGCCCCTCAACGACCCGCACTTTGGCGAGGTGGAGCTTGCCCAGGGCATTACCACGGCAGTGGCCGGCAACTGCGGCATCAGCATGACCCCCCGGCCGGAATCGGACGAGGCGGCAAAGGAGTATTATTCCTTTGAAGAAGCCGTCATGGGCCCCATCGGCCTGGACGGCCCCCACACCTACCGTGATTATCTGGCTGCCCTGCACAAGACCGCGCTGCCCCTGAATGTTGCCGCCATGATCGGCACCGGCACCGTCAAGATCTGCGTCAAGGGCTTTGCCGACACTCCCTACACCCAGCAGGAGCTGGACGACGCCCGTGCTCTGATCGAGGACGCCATGGCCGCCGGTGCTCCCGGTGTGTCGCTGGGTATCATGTATCTGCCGGAGTGCTACTCCTCCACCGATGAATTTGCCTACATCCTGGAGCCGGTGGGCCGCTACCACCGTGTGATCACCACCCACATCCGCGGTGAGGGCGACAGCATGGTGCAGAGCGTGCGCGAGGTGATCGAGATCGCCCGCCGCGTGGGCTGTGCCCTGGAGATCAGCCACTTCAAGAGCTGCGGCATGAAGAACTGGGGCAAGGACATCCACACTGCCATTGCCGACATCGAAGCCGCCCGCGCCGAGGGCATGGACGTGACCGTGGACTTCTACCCCTACGAGGGCGGCAGCACGGCCCTGACCACCATGCTGCCCCCGGTGTTCGTGGCCGGCAACATGACCCGTGCACTGGAAAAACTGGGCACCCCCGAAGGTGTGGAGGAGTTCCGCCGTACCAGCAGCGTGTTGTACGATGACTGGGACAACTTCTGCATCACGCTGGGCTGGGACCGCATCATCATCAGCGGCGTGGTCCGCCCCGAAAACGAGAAGTTCCTGGGCATGCGGGTGACGGAGGCTGCCGAGAAATTCGGCTTTGAGGACGCCGCTGCACTGGCCGCCTACCTGATGCACAGCGAGGACGGTAAGACTGCCATCATCAATATGTCCATGAGCCAGGAGGATATTGATACGGTGGCACGTCTGCCCTGGTCCAATGTGATCTCCGATGCCATCTATGCCAAGACCGACACGCCCCACCCCCGCATGTTCGGTGCCTTCCCCAAGGTGCTGCGGGAGTATGTGGCCGAGCGCGGCATCTACACGATGCAGGAGGCCATCCGCCGGATGACCAGCCAGCCCGCCGCAAGAATGGGATTGGTCGGACGAGGGAGCTTGCAGAAAGGCAACTATGCTGATATACTGGTATTCGATCCGAAGAAGTTCACGGATCATGCCACCTTCACGAATCCTGCCCAGAAGGCCACCGGTCTGGACTGGTGCATCGTCAACGGCCAGGTCGCCATTGACCACGACCGGCGCACCACGACCGGTGCCGGTATGGTGCTGACGGTGTAAGGAGCTGCCATGTCGATCGCGATTCTTCTGCAGCAGATCCTGATCATCTTTCTGGAGATCGGTACCGGTGCAGCCGTGACCAAACTGGGCATCATGGATGACAGGAACAGCAAGTTCCTGTCCAACCTGGTCATGTCGGTCACCCTGCCCTGCACCCTGCTGGCCAGTGCCAGCATCGACGGCGGCCGCGAGGCCGTGGCCGGCATGCTCAAAGGCTATGTGGTGCTGGAGATCTTCTACATCCTCACCATCGGCATCTGCCTTGTGCTGAGCAGGGCCATGCACCTGACCCGCGGCCAGAAGGCCGTGCTGGTGGGTGCCGCCGTCATGCCCAACAGCGCCTTCATCGGCATCCCACTCATCAGCGCCCTGCTGGGCAGCGAGGCGGGTGCCCTGTACGGTGCCGCCGGCATCATGGCCTACAACATCCTGTTCTTTACTTATGTACAGCACCTGTTCGACCCGGAAGCCAAGGTGAGCATCAAAGCATTCCTTACCCCCACCAACATCACCACCGCCATCATGGTGGTCATGCTGGTGACCGGCCTGCGGCTGCCCGCCATTCTGGACAGCTTCTGCAAGGCGGTGGGCAACACCACCACGCCGCTGGCCCTCATGATCGCCGGCGGCATGCTGGCCCGCAGTGACCTGAAAAAACTGGTCACGAACCCCATGGTATGGCTCATCACGGCCCTGCGGTGCGTCGTGTTCCCGCTGGGCTTCCTGGCGGCGCTGTACTTCCTGCCGCTGGACCGCACCCTGTGCATGGCGATCCTGATTCTGGCATCCTGCCCGGCAGGCAGCCTGACGGCCGTGCTGGCAAAGCAGTACGACACCGAGGGCGAGCTGGCAAGCCAGGCCGTTGCACATTCCACCCTTAGTATCCTGATCAGCGTGCCCCTGGTGCTGAGCCTGGGCAGCACGCTGTTGGGAATATAAACAAGTCGCTTCACAGTCGGCGCACACCGGCTGCGGAACATCTTTCAACCGGCAGCAGCCCCCGTTTCGGCTGCGTCAGAGAAAAAGAAGAGAGGTTTTTTCTTATGGCAAATGTCTACGATAAGCTCAAGGAAATGAACATCACCCTGCCCGCACCCCCGCCGAAGGGCGGCGTCTACACTCCGGTCATGGAGTTCGGCGATCATCTGCTGTACTGCAGCGGCTGCGGCCCTGACATCGGCGACGGCCACAACATCGTGGGTAAGGTCGGCGGCGACCTGACCCTGGAGCAGGGCCAGAAGGCTGCTTACAACTGCATGCTGAACCTGCTGGCCAATCTGGACGCCAAGCTGGGCGACCTGAACCGCATCAAGCGCTGCGTCAAGGTCCTGGGCTTTGTCAACTGCACCGATGATTTTGCACAGCAGCCGCAGGTCATCAACGGCGGCTCCAACCTGCTGTTCGAGCTGTTCGGCGAGGAGAAGGGTCTGCCCGCCCGCACCGCCATGGGCACCAATTCCTGCCCGGGCAACATCGCGGTCGAGATCGAGATGCTGGTGGAGTATGAATAAGATCAACGACAACCTCTATACCTTTGAGGGTCAGCAGGACATCGTAAGCCCGCAGCTGGTCTATTACCCGGCGATCATCCGCGAGAATATCCGCAAGATGATCGACATTGCAGGCGGCGCTGCCCGCCTGTGGCCCCACATCAAGACCCACAAGATGGCCGAGGTGGTCCAAATGCAGATCGAGGCGGGCATCGACCGCTTCAAGTGCGCCACCATCGCCGAGGCCGAAATGGCCGCCAAGGCCGGTGCGAAGCACCTGACTCTGGCGTACCCGCTGGTGGGCCCCAACATCAAGCGCTTTGCCGCGCTGCAGGCCGCCTTCCCGGAGGTGGAGTTCTTTGCCATCGGCGATGACACGGAGCAGATCCGCAAGCTGGGCCAGACCTGCAAGGCCAATGTGCTGATGGATGTGGACATGGGCCAGCACCGCACCGGTGTGCCGCTGGATAAAGTGGAAGCGATGTACCGGGAGTGGAACACCCTGCCCGGCATCGTCATGCGCGGCATGCACTGCTACGACGGCCACCGCCACGAGAGCAGCGTGCAGGAGCGCGAGGTGGCTACCGCCCCTGTGGACAAGCAGATCGAGGAGATCAAGGCCCGCCTGAAGGCGGACGGCATCTGCTGCGAGATCCTGATCATGGGCGGCACCCCGTCCTTCCCGGTGCACGCCGAGATGACCGGAGAGTTTTTGAGCCCCGGCACCTGCGTCATTCAGGATGCAGGCTACCGCAATGCCTACCCGGACCTGAAGTTTACTCCGGCTGCTGCCCTGCTCACCCGCGTGGTGAGCCGCCCCAGCCGCGACACCTTCACACTGGATCTGGGCTGCAAGGCCGTGGCCACCGATCCCCAGCCGGAGCGCGCGGAGATCGTGGGCATGGAGTATGCCCGCACCGTGATCCAGAACGAGGAGCACTGGGTGGTGCGTGTGCCGGAAGAGCACATCGCCGACATCCCGCCCATCGGGACCGAGCTGTTTGCCATCCCGACTCACGTCTGCCCCACCAGCGCCCTGTACCCGGCGGTCCCGGTGGTGGAAAACGGCGAGGTCACAGGCTGGTGGAAGGTCGCTGCGCGTGACCGCCGCCTGACCCTGTGAGAGAGTATCTGAGAGTTTTATAAGGAGTTGAATATGATGCTGAAAAGTCAGCAGGTCCGTTCCCTGTCCCCTGAGATGGACCCTCTGCGCATGGGCATGGGCTGGACGGTCGATGACCTGAGCAAGCCCCAGATCATGGTGGAGAGCACCTACGGCAACAGCCATCCGGGCTCCGGCCACCTGAATATCTTTGTGGAAGAGGCTGTCCGCGGTGTGAACGACCACGGCGGCAAGGCTGCCCGGTATTTTGCCACCGACATGTGCGACGGCATGGCCCAGGGCCATGACGGCATCAACTACTCGCTGGCCCACCGCGAAGCCATCACCAACCTGGTGGAAGCACAGGCCAACGCCACCACCTTTGACGGCGGTGTGTTCATTTCCAGCTGCGACAAGGCCATGCCCGCCATGCTCATGAGCATCGGCCGTATGAAGGACATGATGGCAGCCATCGTGGTCACCGGCGGTGTCATGGAGGCGCACGACCTGCCCGCCAAGTACACCGAGAACGACCCCGGCTGTGCCATCAACGAGCTGCTCACCCTGGAGCAGATCGGCAAGTTCAGCGCACAGTACGAGCGCGGCGAGATCCCGGCCGAGCAGCTGACCTACTACAAGCAGCACGCCTGCCCCAGCTGCGGTGCCTGCTCCTTTATGGGCACTGCCTCCACCATGCAGGTCATGGCCGAGGCTCTGGGCCTGATGCTGCCCGGCACCGCTTTGATGCCGGCCACTGCCCCCGAGCTGAAGCAGGCTGCCTACGACGCCGGTGCACAGCTGATGAAGCTGGTGGAAGCCGGTGTCACCGCAGGCGATATCGTGGATATGCGCAGCTTTGAGAACGCCATCATGGTCCATGCGGCCATTTCCGGTTCCACCAATGCCCTGATGCACGTCCCCGCCATTGCCCACGAGTTCGGCTTCGAGATCGACGCCGACACCTTTGACCGGATGCACCGCGGCGCACACTACCTGCTGAACATCCGTCCCGCAGGCGACTGGCCCGCACAGTATTTCTACTATGCAGGCGGCGTGCCCCGCATCATGGAAGAGATCAAGTCTATGCTGCATCTGGATGCCAAGACCGTTACCGGCAAGACCCTGGGCGAGAACCTGGAGGAGCTGAAGAAGAACGGCTTCTACGAGCACTGCGATGCCCTGCTGGCCGAGAAGAGCAAGAAGATCGGCCGCGAGATCAAGCGCACCGACATCATCCGCAGCTTCGACGAGCCCATCGGCACCAACGGTTCCATCGCCATCCTGCGCGGCAACCTGGCCCCGGAAGGCTGTGTCATCAAGCACACCGCCTGCCCCAAGGCCATGTTCAAGGCGACCCTGACCGCCCGCCCCTTCGACTGTGAGGAGGACGCCATCGACGCCATCCTGCACGGCCGCATCCACCCGGGCGATGCCGTGTTCATCCGCTACGAAGGCCCCCGCGGCAGCGGTATGCCGGAGATGTTCTACACCGGCGAAGCC
>OGZH01002199.1_pt1 | contig 11169 bp, 9 predicted proteins | sample 1576741 | NCBI WGS metagenome assembly OGZH01 (sample SAMEA3541560, study PRJEB24748) | human gut metagenome | biome: human gut; feature: human-associated habitat; material: faeces | place: China | collected 2012 | reverse complement strand
GCTGCGGTCGGCCATCCGGTCGATCGACACGACGACGCTTGCTCCGCTGGAGCTGTAAAAAAGAATAAAAGCAGTGGTACTCTTCATGTTTGGAAAGGGTATCACTGCTTTTTACTTCACCCGAGGTGCCACCGATCTTCGATGGTGCGGCGCAGCTCGATGCTATCGCCGCCCGGTCCTTTGAGACAGGAAAAGACTGAAAGTACGAGATGTATCGAATAAAAGCTCCGGCCCTGCCGCCTTGAGAAATAATAGATATTCAGCCTGCTTATTGTGCGATAATGATTTGTTCTAACGGGATATGTCGGCTTACTCCGGCTTTGTTGATTTTTCATGAAATTTTTCGAAGCATCATGGGGAAAATGCTGAAGTGAAAAATCGGCAGATTTTCAAGGAATGGAGGGAACGGACGCGCGGAAATCTGTCACATCGTCCAGTCGCCGGTCGCGCCGCAGACCTCATACAGGAAGTTGCGCAGCATGGCCTGTCCGTACTCGGTGTGGTTGACCTCGGGGTGGAACTGCACGCCGTAGAAGCCGCGCGCTTCATCGCAGATACCGACCGTCGGGCAGGCATCCGAATGCGCCACAAGCCGGAACGAATCCGGCACCTTGGCCATATAGTCCCCGTGACTCATCCACGTAATGCTCTGCTCCGGCAGGCCGCGGAACAGACGGCAATCGGTGTCAAACCATGTCTCCGTCTTGCCGTACTCGCGCGCGGTGTCCTTCCCGGCGGCGGTTACTTCCCCACCGAGATACTGCGCCATGAGCTGGCAGCCGTAGCAAATACCGAGGATGGGGATGCCGAGCCGAAAGATCTCCGGATCAACCTGCGGCGAACCTTCGGCGTACACGCTCTGCGGGCCGCCGGTGAAGATGATGCCGATGGGGTCAAAGGCGCGGATCTCATCCACGGTCATGGTGTTCGGCTTGACTTCGCAATAGACATTGCACTCGCGCACGCGGCGCGCAATAAGCTGGTTATACTGTCCTCCGAAATCGAGGACGATGACAGACTGATTCGGCATGGATGACGCTCTCCTTATTCGACGGTAACGGATTTCGCGAGGTTTTTCGGCTTATCGATCGCGCAGCCGTTGGCTTTTGCGACATAATATGCAAAGAGCTGCAGCGGCACGATCTCCGCCGGGACGACGAACAGGTCGTCCATGCGCGGTACGAGGATCACATCGTCCGCCTCGGAATAGATGGCGCGATTGCCCTCGAGCGCCACACCAAGCACGCGCGCACCGCGCGCCTTGACCTCTTTGACGTTGCTCATGGTCTTGTCAAACAGCGGCTCGTAGCACGCAACGGCGATGACGAGGCGATTCTCCTCAATGAGCGCAATCGTGCCGTGCTTGAGCTCGCCCGCGGCATAGGCCTCCGAGTGCAGGTAGGAGATCTCCTTGAGCTTCAAAGAGCCCTCCATGCAGACGGCGTAGTCCACATTGCGGCCGATGAAAAACAGCGACGGGTTATTCTTGTAGCGCTCGGCAAGCTGCGCGATCTGCGGGTTGAGGTCGATGGCGCGCTGCACCATCTGTGGCAGGATCATGAGGTCGTCCGTGAGCTTTGCCGCCTCTTCCCTGCTCAGGCAGCCGCGCTTCTCGCCCAGATAGAGCGCCAGCAGATACAACACCGACACCTGCGTGGTGTAGCCCTTCGTGGTCGCAACGGCGATCTCCGGGCCTGCCCAGGTGTAGATGACATCGTCCGAGATGCGAGCGATCGTACTGCCGACGACGTTGACGATCGAGAGCACATAAGCCCCCTTGGACTGCGCCTCGCGGATGGCGGCGATGGTGTCCGCCGTCTCGCCGGACTGCGAAATGATGATCATGAGCGTGTGCTCGTCGACGATCGGGTCACGGTAGCGGAACTCACTTGCCCGGAGCAGATTGACCGGCTATGGTAATGTTGTCGTTATTTATTCGAAGTGGCTTTTCAAGCGCATACTTGCCCGCCTGACCAGCGTAGAACGCCGAGCCGCAGGCCGTGATCATGATCTTGTTGAAGCCCATGAGCTGCTCGTCGGTCATCTTCAGCTCGTCAAACACGACGCGGTGATCCTTCACACGCGGGTCGAGCGTGGACTTGATGGCACGCGGCTGCTCCATGATCTCTTTGAGCATGAAATGCTCATAGCCGCCCTTCTCGGCAGCCTCGATGTCCCACGCGACGCGGGAGACAGGCTTGTGCACGGGCTTTCCGGTGCAGTCAAAGACGGTATAACCGTCGGCGCGCACCTCGGCGAGCTCGCCGTCGTCAAGATAGACCACATTTTTCGTGTGCGACACAAGCGCCGTCACGTCGGAGGCGAAGAAGTTCTCACCCGCGCCGACGCCGATGATCAGCGGACAGCCGTTGCGCGCGAGGAACATCTGCTCCGGGCAGTCGGCGCACAGAATGCCGATCGCATAGCTGCCCTCCAGACGGCCAAGTGTCTTCATGACAGTGTCCTTCAGGTTGCCGTCACCGGTGTAGTACATATCCAGCAGATGGACGATGACCTCCGTGTCCGTCTCACTATGGAACCGGAACCCCTTGGCCTGCAGCATCTCGCGCAGCTCCATGAAGTTTTCGATGATGCCGTTTTGCACGATGGCGAACTTGCCGTCGTTGCTCACGTGCGGATGGGCGTTCGCCTCCGTCGGCGCGCCGTGCGTGGCCCAGCGCGTATGGCCGAGGCCAATATAGCCGTGAAGATCGCTACCGTCATGCGTTTTGGCCAGCAGATTCTTGATCTCGCCGCAGGCCTTGGCAAGCTCGATCGTGCTGCCGTCGAGCACGGCGATGCCGGCCGAGTCATAACCGCGGTATTCGAGCTTCTGCAGCCCTTCGAGAAGGATCGGCGCAGCCTGCTGCGCGCCGACGTATCCAACGATTCCACACATAGTCAGTTCTCCTTATTATTTTGAAAAATCATCGTTATCGCAATTCTATGCCGACATTGTGCAAATACGTACAAAATGCCAAAATAGCCCGGCGATGACCCCCAAGTGGGAGAGCCGGAAAACGCCGCCGGAAGGGGGCAGGAAATCCATGCAGAGAGAACGGCGTAAGAACAATGACATTCTATTTCATTTCAGAAAGGATGGTTTGCCTATGACAAAACTGAGCCAACTTAAAATTGACCCAGAGTTCCAGCGTCAGATCAATCCTCCAACATTTGAAGAAAAACACCAACTGGAAATGAACATCCTCAAAGAAGAACGTGTACTGAATCCGATTATCACATGGAACGGCTATATTGTGGATGGATATACACGCTATCAAATTCTTCGGAAATATCCATTTATTCCGTTTGAAGTCATCGAGAGAAAATTTTCTAACCGTTATGAAGCACTGGCATGGATCTGCAAGAATCAGCTGGGTCGGCGTAATCTGACCCCAGAGCAGAAAAAGTTCCTGATTGGAAAGCAGGCAGAAGCGGAAAAGCAAATCAAATCGTTTCACGGCAATCAGTATACTTTGGCATCTGAAAGTGGTCTGGTTCAAAATGAACCAGACCACCCAAAGCACAGCTCACGGTCGAAGGTTGCTGCGGAACATGGAACATCCGAAAGCTATGTTTACCGTGCAGAGCAATTTGCAAAAGGTGTGGAAGCAGCGGAGGAAGCAGTACCCGGAGTGCAGGAAGAAATCCTGAGTGGAAAGATCCGGGCAACCGACCGTGAAATTTCCTCGATTGCAAAGGTTCCAAAGGAAAAGCGTCCCGAAGTTGTGGCAGAGCTGCGTAAGCCTAAAGCCGAACGGGATTCCAGTATCACGGATTCGTATTCTTCGCCTTCAAAGGACAATGCGTTTATAACGACCTTCAAGCAAGACATTCAGGGGCATAAGAAAGGACTCAACAAGGAAGAAAAACAGAATCTCAAGGATGCCGTCAAGAGCATCTATTCACCTCGCCGTTTGGCAGATGGCGAAGCCATGATGTGCGAGATTCAGGGAGCGCAGGAGGATTTTGTCCGGCGGTGGGAAATGTGTTTTCGTGAATACCCCGATATTCTTACCGAACCGAAAAACAATGAGAAGCTGCTGATTTTTATTGACCGTGCCAGCCGGTATCTTCAGAACGTAAAAAAACGCTTGTACAGTGATGGAAACCAGCAATCTCAATGCTAACGCTGGATTCTCCGAAGATCACTGCCTGCACATTTATCAGGGCAAGATTCGCCCGGAGTAACTCGAAATTCCATTTGGGCTTTTCGTGCCGGGCATCTTGATGGGGATTCTGCTCCCCATACCCTCATGCAGAACCGTCTGTTTCTGCTGATTGGCTCGATGAAATTCATCTCCCAGCCACGATGCTCTGCCTCGTGGGTCTATGTGAATTTTTGAAAATTTCAAAAAATTGTATATGAAACCGCCCTTGCGGATTCCTATTTGTGAGAAAGCAAAAAATCTGTAAAAATTTTGAAAGTACCTTGCGAAACGGGCTTTCTCCAATTCTATGATTGAAAACCCGTGTTCCTTGACAACCGAATAGTCAGCTGCAAGCCACTATGACTTTCCGGGGAAGTGCCGCCATGACAGGAGCGCACCAAGGAAAGCCAGAACGCCGGATTGAATCGGGCAGGAACAGCTTGCGGAGAGACCGACAGCAAAAAGCCGGACAAGCAAACAGCAGAGATTCGCCAATCTCTGTTGAATGGTTGTTCGGTGCAGGGTGTGGGATGCAGTCCCACACATTCCCGATGATGCCCTGCATCTCGGCTGCTCACCATTTTTATGGGGAGCCAAATCTGAAAATTGCAGATTTTCAGATTTCATCGAGGGACTGGGGAGCGAAACCTCCAGCAAGGTCGCCGTCGGCCAAAATCACGAAAGTGAGTTTTGAGGCGACACGGGCGAATCTTGCGCTTGTAATTCTCGAACCCCTAAAGCACCATGATAGGACGTAAAAATTGGAGGTGAAGATTATTTCAGACTATTTGAAACCCAATATGCCATTGCCGCAGTATCTGCCCTACGCCCGGTTCCTTCTGAATACCGATTTAAGCAACACTGCAAAATTGCTCTACACGCTCCTGCTCGACCGTGCCACTCTCTCGCAGAAAAACAACTGGGTGGACGAGCATGGACGCATTTATGTGATCTATCCGCTTTCCCATCTGGCGAAAGATTTAGACTGCTGCATCTCCAGTGTGACACGCTCTTTTGCTGAACTGGAAAAAGCGGAACTTGCCGAGCGAGTACGCAGTGGCTTTTCCAAGCCCAGCCACATTCTGCTCAGGATTCCCCATACTGCGCAGAATTGCGCAGTCACAGTATGCACCAGTGCGCAGTCCGACTGTGCAGAAATGACCAGCATGATCATGCAAAAATGCACATCTAACCAACGTAATAAGAACAACCTGAATGATAACCACCTGATAAGAACAAACCGCTCTCGTCTTTCATTGGGAGAATACCAGAATGTTTTTCTGACGGAAAAGGAGTACAAACGGCTCAAGGCTGACTTTGCAGGGTTGGATGGCCTGATCGAGCAGTTATCCGCTTATATCCAATCTACTGGAAAGAAGTATGCCGACCATGCCGCAACGCTGAGTATCTGGGCGAAGCGGCAGAATGCGGAGAAAAAGACAGCACCGGGTATCCCGGACTACACCTTTGCGGAAGGAGAAAGCCTATAAAGACGCTTGAGAAGATTTTAGAACAGTCTGTTTCCAGCATTCCCCAAAATGCCACCGATTATTATGATGCAGATGGCCTGCTCTACTGCGGCAAGTGCCGCACTCCAAAAGAAACCTTCTTTGCCAATGGTCTTGTCTTGATGGGAAAGAACATTCATCCGGTAGAATGTGCCTGCCATAAAGCCGAGCGGGAACAGCAGGAAGCAGCGATTAATGAACGGAAGCATCTCGACCTTGTGCGGCGGCTGAAAGCAGACGGCTTTTCTGATTCAGCTATGCTGGACTGGACATTTGCAAACGACAATGGGCGCAGCCCACAGATGCACCATGCACACCGCTATGTGGAGCAGTGGCGGACCATGCGCTCAGAGAACATCGGGCTGCTCCTCTGGGGCGGTGTCGGCACAGGAAAAAGTTTCCTTGCCGGGTGTATTGCGAATGCTCTGATGGTTCAGGAAGTGCCTGTGCGCATGACGAACTTTGCCCGCATCCTGAACGAACTGAACAACAGCTTCTCCGGGCGGAATGAGGTGGTGGGCAGGCTATGCCGCTATCCTCTTCTCATCATTGATGATTTTGGCATGGAGCGTGGTACGGAGTATGCTCTGGAACAAATTTACAGCATTGTAGACAGCCGTTACCGCAGCCGGAAGCCTTTAATCGTTACCACGAATCTGACGCTGGACGAAATCCGGCATCCGCAGGATACCGCCCATGCCCGTATCTATGACCGCCTGCTAGAGATGTGCGTTCCCATCTCCTGCATCGGCGTGAGTTTCCGCAAAGAAACAGCGCTGGAAAAGCTGGAGCGACTGAAACTTTTAATCGGATGAATCAAGGGATGTTTCTAAAATTCGCAGGACAGTCAAAGTTCTGCTACAAGGAAATGGAGTTGCCTATTGAAAAAATACTATGACGCCGAAACTGACAACGCATCCTTTGTACGCTGTATCGATGTTATGGCAAAGCTGATTCAAAAATATGGCTCAACTGTACTGGAGCAAAAGGAGTCTCTGCTTTGCGCGACCAACAGTAAAGCTGCATAAGCAGATTTACACGTTGCGTAATTTTTATTTTTATGTTAAAATAATTGCGTAGCGTGTTTTACATATATGAGGACAACTTTATGGACTGCAAAGACAAAATCCTCGAACTGCGCGAATCGACCGGGATGAACCGCCGGGAGTTTTGCACCTTCTTCCAAATCCCCTACCGCACTGTAACAGAATGGGAACTCGGCCACCGCCATGCGCCGGAGTATGTACTCCGGTTGCTGGAGTATTACATCCAGCATGAAAGTCTCGCACAACAACCAACCGCCGAAAGTGAGGGGGCCTTATGAAAAAAGCACGCACCAAGTGTTACATTTATACGCGCGTATCCACGGCCATGCAGGTGGACGGTTACAGTCTGGATGCCCAGCGTGAAAAGCTGCGCAAATATGCCGACTACGAGGATATGGTCATTGCCGGAGAATATTCTGACGAAGGATTTTCCGGTAAAAACATTCAAGGACGGCACGAATTTCAACAGATGCTGCGAGATGTGCAAGACTGTAAAGACGGCGTTTCTTATGTTCTGGTATTCAAGCTCTCCCGTTTTGGACGCAATGCCGCCGATGTTTTGAACTCCTTGCAGCTCATGCAGGATTTTGGTGTCTACTTGATTTGCGTAGAGGATGGCATTGACAGTTCCAAAGATTCCGGTAAGTTAATGATTTCTGTTCTTTCTGCTGTTGCTGAAATCGAACGTGAGAATATCCGTGCTCAAACGATGGCCGGCCGTGAACAGAAAGCCCGTGAGGGCAAATGGAACGGCGGCTTTGCACCCTATGGCTATAGGCTGGAAAATGGCGAGCTTTCGATTGCAGACGATGAAGTGGAAGTTGTCCGTGTTATTTTTGACCGCTTTATCCATACCAACGATGGTGTAGCAGGCATTGCCCGGTATCTGAACACCCATGGCTATGTGAAAAAGCTCCGTCAGAATGGAACTATCCCAAAGTTTTCTGCTGTATTTGTTAGAGGTATTCTGGACAATCCCATTTACTGCGGTAAGATTGCATTTGGTCGCCGCAAGGTTGAAAAGAAACTCGGCACTCGAAATGAAATGCACGTTGTGAAGCAATCTGAGTTTCCCGTCTATATCGGTCAACATGAAGCCATCGTTTCTGAGGACGACTGGAATCTTGCACAGACCAAGCGTCAGCGTACCACAGGGCGGCGTGAAAAGGTCCGTGACCCAGACCACGCACATATTCTTTCCGGCATTCTGAAATGCCCCTGCTGTGGACGGAACCTGTACGGAAATGTCTCTAAGGCTCACAGCAAGGATAACAAAACTCGTTACTACTACTTCTGCAAAAGCATCAAAGGGCAGACTGGACACGAATGTTCTTTCCGGTTGAACATTGAACAGAACGAAATCAATCAGATGGTCGCATCCATCGTATCCGCTATGGTTCACAACCCACGCTTCGTAGATGCCATCAAAGAAAAAATCAGTTCTGCAGTCGATACCAGCGAGTTAGAGCATCAGGCTGATACAATCAAGGCGCAGCTCCGCCAGCGACTCAATACAAAGTCCCGTCTGGAGCACCAGATGGACACACTGGACTTTAATGATCCCTATTATGACCGTAAGTCTTTGGATTTACAGCGGCGTTACGATGAGCAATATGAACTGATTGGGGACATGGAATCCCAGCTCGCTGAAATCCAAGGTCAGATTGATGACATTCATCAGGAGAAGATCACAGCGGACAACATCTATCACCTGCTTCTGGCCTTCGATGAAGTCTACAATGCCGCCACTGAGGTGGAGCAAAAGGAATTCATGCGTGCCTTCATCGAGCGCATTGATATTTTCCCGAAAAAACAGCCGGATGGCAACTGGATTCGGAACATTGTATTCGCCTTCCCTGTTCCCTACAATGGAAAAGAGATTCGAGAATTTCCCTTGGAATCGCAATCAACCGTTGAGGTTGTGAGTTGTTATACCAAAACGATGTAACAAACGCAACCCTCAAGCCATTGCGAGTGTATCACGGCATTAACCCGCATAAAACCTTGATTTCTAGCACTTTCAAGGTTTGAAGAGCAGTAATTTTTCACCTTTGAACCGGCTCCAGATCTGCCAGAATAATCTTCACCGTCTCATAGCACTGCAAACAAGAAAACCGCCCTGCCGTATAGCTGCGACAGAGCGGTTTTCTATTGTATGGACTCGAAGGGAGTCGAACCCTCGACCTTTCGGATGCGAACCGAACGCTCATCCCAACTGAGCTACGAGCCCTCAACTGTCCTCTGACCACTAGAGCCAGAGGACATCGTTCATTTTGACTTTATTATTTTACTGCTTCTGAAATCATTTGTCAAGAGTTTCTACCTTCCGGCGAAGCAGACTCATGGGGGGCAGCTCCGGGGTGGGGATGGTGTACTTTTCCATAGCGTGGGGGGTGGATTCCACGCTCTCCCCTGCCTCGTTTTTGATCCACTCCGGGTGTAGCGGGATGCTGCGCCCATCCGGGCAGAGCACCTCCAACGTATCCCCAAGGCTCCATTTGCCGCGCTGCTGGCAGGAGGCAACACCATTCTCCCAGCTTTCCACAGTGCCCACAAACTCCCACTCACGGATATAAGTAGCGCTGTCGGTTGCCTGACGGGCCTGCTCGCGGCCAAAGTAGAAGCCCGGGGAGTAGTGCCGGTGGCTGGTACGGGTCAGCTCGGCCAGAACGTCATCGCTCAGCTCAAAGTTATCGCTGAGCGGGTCGGCCAGATACTGATCCAGAGCCTTGCGGTAGGCGGCGGTGACGCTGGCGACATAGTAGAACGTCTTGGCACGGCCCTCGATCTTCAGGCTGTCCACACCTGCCTTGCAGATGAGGTCGATGAAGGGAGCGGTGCACAGATCGTTTGCATTGAGGATATAGCTGCCGTTCTCATTTTCGCCGATCTCATACAGCTGGCCCGGGCGGGTCTCCTCGCTCAGGTAATACTTCCAGCGGCAGGGCTGAGCGCACTGGCCCCGGTTGGCATCCCGGCCTGCCATGTAATTGGAGAGCAGGCACCGGCCCGAGATGCTCATGCACATGGCTCCGTGGACAAACGCCTCGATCTCCAGCTCCGGCGGGGTCTTATCGCGCAGGGTGGCGATATCCTGCAGGCTCATCTCACGGGCCAGCACCACACGCTTTGCACCCATGTTGTAAGCGGCACGCGCAGCGGCCCAGTTGGTGATGCCGGTCTGGGTGGACATGTGGACATCGATCTCCGGGGCGAACTGCTTACAGGCTTCCAGCACGCCCAGATCGGCCACGATAAAGGCATCCACACCGGCGGCAGCAGCAGCCTTGATGGCTTCGGGCAGGCGGTCAGCTTCCTCATTGGTGGGCAGCGTGTTCATGGTCAGATAGACCTTGCGGCCGCGGGCATGGGCATAGATCACACCCTCGGTCAGCTGCTCCGGCGTAAAATTGGCAGGAGCCGACCGCATACCGAACTCCGGCAGGCTGCAATAAACAGCGTCTGCTCCATAGTTGATGGCATAACGCAGGCGCTCCAAGTCGCCTGCCGGGGCCAGCAGTTCCGGGATCTGTAACATAAAATCGTCCTCTCTTTTTAGCACCCTCTCTGTCATCGCTGACGCGATACCGCCTCACCGGATCGGTTTCTGCATACCTGACTCCGGAGCCGCAATTGGCTCGCCCCTTGGGAGAGCTGTCAGCGAAGCCGACTGAGAGAGACTTACTTCTTCAAACTCTGATTAACTTCAGCCGCTTTCCGGCAGTTGGCCTGATGTTCAGCATAGGTCTTGGCGTAATAGTAGTGACCGGAAAGGTCCGTAACAAAGAAATAGCAGTCCCTGACTTCCTCATCACACTGAGGTGCCAGAGCAGCCTGGATCGCGGCAAGGCCCGGGTTCGAGATGGGCCCGGCGGGCAGGCCGGTGCAGGTGTAGGTATCGTAGGCATTCCGGATGTTCTCGGGGATATCCTCCCAGCCGCCATAATACGGAGCCACCCAGTTCCAGAGGTAGTTGTTGTCCTCATCGTTCTGGACATAGCTGGAGGTGTTGCTCTGGAGCTTGGGGTAAGGCGAACCCTCGGCCAGACGGTTGCGGAACACCTGCGCCACATTGGAATCCTGATCGTTGCCCGCTTCCTCCTGCACAAAAGAGGCCAGTGTGATGACCTCGGGCAGGGTCAACTCCTGCTTTTCCAGTTCCCTGTACATCTCAGCTGTGAACTGTTTATCGAAGTGTGCATAGAACGTTGCAACATAATGATGCACGGTATCGTCCGTCAAAAACTCATAGGTGTCCGGAAAGAGGTAGCCCTCACACTTCATAAAGCGGTCGGGGGCATCGTCCGGGACATACTGCCAGAAGGTGTACTCGCTGAAATCTCCGGTGTTGGCTTCTTCCAGAAACTCCTCGACAGTACACAGACCGGCTTCCTCCATTTTCCGGGCAATGGCAATGGCAGTAGTTCCCTCCGGGAAGGTCAGACGCACCGAATCCGCCTTGGC
>OGZH01002189.1_pt1 | contig 11237 bp, 8 predicted proteins | sample 1576741 | NCBI WGS metagenome assembly OGZH01 (sample SAMEA3541560, study PRJEB24748) | human gut metagenome | biome: human gut; feature: human-associated habitat; material: faeces | place: China | collected 2012 | reverse complement strand
ATGGAGTCGGGTAATATTATTCAGAGGGTAAAGGCGTTTATCCCTATTCTTATTCCGCTTTTTGTTTCGGCATTCAGAAGAGCCTATGAGCTTGCAACAGCTATGGAGTGCCGTTGCTACCGTGGCGGAACAGGAAGAACACGAATGAAAACTATTCATATGGCAAAGCGTGACTATGTATCTTTTGTAATGGTCGCACTTCTAATCGGCGGAGTGATTTTATGCAACATATTCCTGCCTGCGGCAGTTTAAGAAATCTTCTTCTCACAATTTCATATGACGGAAAAGAGTTCCACGGCTGGCAGATTCAGCAGAACGCAATGACGGTTCAGGAGGCTTTTCAAACTGCTCTTTCTAAGATTATCGGTGATGACTTTGATGTAAAGGGATGCAGTCGCACAGACAGCGGAGTTCACGCAAATATGTACTGCATCAGCCTTAAAACAGAGCATCCCATAAAGCCCGAAAGGCTCAAGGCGGCGCTTAACCGCTGGCTGCCGCTAAGCATTGCGGTTCTTGACTGCAAAGAGGTTGCACCCGATTTTCACGCCCGCTATTCCTGCACAAGCAAGGAATATATCTACAAAATCTGGAACAGCGAGGTGCGAAATCCGTTTCTTGACGGATACGCACTTCATTACAGATACAAAATTGACGAAGATCTGCTTGACAAAGCCGCTCAGGCATATGTCGGCAGACACGATTTCACTTCCTTTTGCACGCTTGATAACCGTGAAAAAGGGGATATGACCAGAAATGTAAAAGCCTTTTCGGTAACCCGTGAGGGCGACCTTGTTACAATGAAGGTTGAGGCTGACGGCTTTTTGTACAATATGGTTCGTATTATGGTGGGAACACTTCTCAGGATTCAACAGGGTAAAATTGCTCCCGATGGAATTCCCTCCATTATAGAAAAGAAAAACAGAAAATATTCGGGTCCAACCGCACTGGCTTGCGGATTGTACCTGAATCGTGTGAATTATGAAAATGACAACAGTTCACAAAAAGGAGTGAACGCTGATGTTTAAAAAATTTAAAGGACATTATTCAAAACGAAAGACACATAAAACCGACAGAGATGTAATGAGCTATGAGGATATGCCTCTTGACGATTATGAACAGGAAAAAACCGAAATGTCGCCCCAGGCTGTCAAAAAAATCGTACTCGGTGCGTGTATTGCCATTGCTGCAGGACTTATAGTTTTTGCCTTTGCAAACCGTGACAAGCTCACATGGGAGAACATCTCAAACTGGTGGACTTATGATGTACTCGGAAATGCCGGTCACGGCTATCCCGTTGACATTATCGGTTCCGAGGTTTCATCAGGCAACTTTGCAGTGTCACAGGGACATGCCGTGTATGCGTCGGACACCTCGTTCGTAACCCTTACAAATTCGGGTACAGAGGTTGCACGACTTCAGCTTACACATTCAAATCCCGTAATGAAAAACAATGAAAACAGATTTCTCACATACGGAATCGGCAGTGCAAGCTATGAGATAAGCAGTTTTGACGAAACGCTTTACTCAGGCAATGCCGAAAATAAAATATACACAGGTGATGTTGCCTCAAACGGTACATACTGTCTTGTTACCGAGGACAACGGTTATCTTACAACGCTGTATGCCTACAGTAAAAATAATAACAGAATTTACAAATATTCTTTTTCGGAGTATTATATAACATCGGTGGCAATTAACAAGGACGGCTCCGGTTGCGTTGCCACAGGTGTGTCAAGTGATAAGGGCTCAGCGGTAACGGGCGTTTATGTGCTTGATTTTTCACAGGAAAAGCCTGTTTCAACCTACAAAATTTCGGGCGACAGCGTGCTTGATTGCAAGTATCTGACCTCAGATACGGCGGTTCTTGTGGGCTCACAGGCAAGCTATATTGTTAAAAAAGGCGAAAAGAATTACAAAACAGTAAGCTATGAGGACAAAACTCTTTCAAATTACTGCTTTAACACAGATACATCAACCTATACAATGGCTCTTTCAAGGAGCGGTGACGGAAGAAGTGTTGCTCTCATAAGCTATAACAGCAACGGTGAGGCACAGTACACAATAAATACCGAACACAAAGCCGATTCGCTTTCTGTCTACAAGGGTACGGTTGCAATCCTTGACGGAAATGTTGTTTACGGTTATAATCAAAATGGCGATTTGCTTTATTCGACAAATTCGGGAACCGGTTCAAAAAAGATTGTGCTTGCCTCGGACTACACCGCTTACATTCTCAGCGTAAATCAAATTAGGTTTATTGACCTTGACAGTGTATCGAGTGACGATACCGCTCAAACTTCAAAACAGGAGTAATAAATTTGGTTGCAGATATAATTATTATTGCCGTGTTTGCGCTTTTGTTTTTTATTGATTTCAAGCGTGGCATAGCAATTACAATTCTCAATATTGCAGGTGTGGCTCTCACGGGCTTTCTTGCATATCACATTTCAAATTTTCTTGCATCGTGGGTTTATACGGCATTTGTTCAGCAGACCTTAACAACAAATCTGCAACAAATGATTGACACTCAGGGCATCAACTCAGCCATTGCAAACAGTTTTTCGGCTTTGCCAAACTGGGTTATGGGAATGCTCGGATTCTTCCTTTCAATTTTCGGATTGGATTCAAGTGTCTATACAAACGATTTTCAGGTTCCGAACTCTGCCGCAGCGGCGGTGTCAACTTCGGTGGAAAATCTTATTCAGCCGGTTATCACAGGAATGTTCCGCTTGGTTATCGGTGTAGTTATATCAATAATTATCTTTATAATTATAAAAATTCTTGTTAAAAAACTTGCGAGAGTGTTTAAAATACCCGTGGTGAAACAGATTAATAAGCTTCTCGGCGGTGTGTTGGGACTTGCGGAGGCGGCAATCCTTGTATTTTTTGCCGTTAATATCTTTTCGGGAGTGCTTGAGTTTTCAAATCCCGAAATGCTTAATAACCCGATGATTTCGGGTGCTGTTTTTAAATTTTTCAGCATTGCAGTCTGAATGAAGAAACAGGAGGGAACAGTAATGGAAAAAGAAAAAGATGTGTGGAGTTTTAAAACATCCGATTTGGTTACTATACCTAATATTATAACTTATGTAAGATTTGTGCTTATAATCCCGTTTGTATATTTTTTCCTTGCGGAACAGTATATATATGCGGCAATATGTATAGGTTTGTCGGGGCTTTCCGATTGCTTTGACGGAATGGCTGCCAGAAAACTCAATCAGGTAACACCTCTCGGAAAAATCCTTGATCCCATTGCAGACAAGGTAACGCTTTTTGCGGTCGTTATCTGTATGGTGATTTATGTGCCTATGGTTCTTCCGATTCTTGTAACACTTCTGGTCAAAGACCTTATTATGCTCCTCGGCGGTGCAGATTTAATCAAAAAAAGACTCACTCCGCCTTCTGCAAATTGGTACGGAAAGGTCGGAACAATTATTTTCTACTTTTCCGTATGTCTTATCGTATTTCTCAAGGCATTTTTTGCCTACGAAAATATGGTGCTTGATCTGATATTGCTTTCGGTTACAGCCGCATCCATGTTATACGCTTTGTATCGTTACGGCAAAATCTATTTTGCAATGATTAAGGAGTACAACGAATCACTTAAAAAGACAGCTGACATTAAAAATAAATAAATTCCGACAAATAAATATTGAATTATTTGTTAAACAGTTGTATAATTCTTATATTACCATGACAGCAAATGTGCAATTTGGTGTCCTAAAAAGGAGTATGCTATGCTTTGTACAAGATGCGGAAAACGGCCTGCGGTTGTTTTCGTTTCAAATAATAATTCCAAAGATGCCCCGACGGCAGGTTATTGCCTTACCTGTGCAAAAGAGCTTGGAATCAAGCCGGTTGAGGATCTTATCAGCAAAATGGGTATCTCGGACGAGGACCTTGAAAATGTTCAGGATCAGATGAACACCCTCATGAACAGTATGGGTGACGGCGATATGTCGCAGCTTATGGAACAGCTTGGTGCGGATAACCTTGCCGAGCAGATGGGCGATTTTGCTAAAGACGGTGACGGCAGTGAGGATGATGACTTCTCTCACGGTGCACCTGCATTCCCTGCATTTTTCAACAGTATGTTCGGCGGACAGAACAACAATGCGACAAATCAGGATAATAATAAAAAGGGCAAAAAAGAGAAAAAAGAAAAGAACAGAAAGCACATCAATCTTTACTGTGAAGACCTCACACGCAAGGCGAGAGAGGGCAAAATCGACCGCATTGTCGGCAGAGACAGCGAGATTGAGCGTGTAATTCAGATTCTTTCAAGAAGAACAAAGAACAATCCTTGCCTTATCGGTGAACCCGGTGTAGGTAAAACCGCTATTGCAGAGGGACTTGCTCTCCGCATTGCCGCAGGAAATGTTCCTCAAAGACTTAAAAACAAGGAAATTCAGCTTCTTGACCTCACCTCACTTGTTGCAGGTACTCAGTTCAGAGGTCAGTTTGAAAGCAGAATCAAAGGACTTGTTTCCGAAATCAAGGAGAACGGCAACATAATTCTCTTTATTGATGAGGTTCACAGCCTTGTCGGCACAGGTGACAACGAGGGTACAATGAATGCCGCAAATATCCTCAAACCGGCTCTTTCAAGGGGCGAGGTTCAGGTCATCGGTGCTACAACATTCAACGAATACAGAAAATATATCGAAAAGGATTCTGCTCTTGAAAGAAGATTTCAGCCCGTAAAGGTCGGCGAGCCTACAATTGCTCAGTCAATTGATGTTATCGCAGGCGTAAAAGGCTATTATGAGGCACATCACCGTGTAATTGTTGATGATGATATCGTTCGCAAGACGGTTGTCCTTTCTGAAAGATACATAACAGACCGTTTTCTTCCCGACAAAGCAATCGACCTTCTTGATGAAAGCTGTGCCTGTGCTGCTCTCCGCAATAAAAACATGGAGCGTCACGATAAGCTTGAGGACGAAAGACAGAAGCTTCTCATCAGAAAGGACGCTCTTACAAATGCCGATGAGGTAAACTACGAACAGCTTGCCGAGGTCAACACAAGCCTTGCAAGAATTGACAGCGACCTTAAAGAAATTGATCCCGAAACTCTCGTTTCAAAGGTTACAGAGGAGGATATCGCCAAGGTCATCGAACTCTGGACAGGCATCCCCGCATCAAGAATCAAGGAAAACGAGCTTTCAAAGCTTGCCGACCTTGAGAACGAGCTTAAAAAGAAAATTATCGGTCAGGACGAGGCTGTAAAGGCTCTTGCATCTGCAATCAGAAGAAGCAGAGTTCAGATTTCACCTCGCCGCAGACCTGCATCGTTCATCTTTGTAGGTCCTACAGGTGTCGGTAAAACAGAGCTTGTAAAGGTTCTCAGCAAGGAACTTTTCGATACCCCCGAAACTCTTATCAGACTTGATATGAGTGAATTTATGGAGAAACATTCGGTTTCTAAAATTATCGGTTCACCGCCCGGATATGTCGGTTACGATGAGGCAGGACAGGTAACGGAGAAAGTTCGCCGCAGACCTTATTCGGTTCTCCTCTTTGATGAAATTGAAAAGGCTCATCCCGATGTTCTCAATATTTTGCTCCAAATTCTTGACGAGGGCAGAGTTACAGACGCTCACGGCAGAACAGTAAACTTTGAAAATACTGTTATCATTATGACATCAAATGCCGGTTCTGCATCAAAGGACAGCGCAGTAGGCTTTGGCAAGACTGAAGAAGATGCCTCAAAAGAAAAGGTTATGAAGGCACTTTCCGAGTTCCTCCGTCCCGAATTTATCGCAAGAGTTGACGAGGTTATCGTATTCAACAGCCTTAAAAAGGACGATTTTGTAAAGATTGCAGACCTTATGCTCTCTGAGTATGTTCCGACTCTTGAGGAAAAGCACATCAAATTCACATTTGACGAAAAGGTTTGTCAGCTCCTTGCAGAAAAGTCATGCAACGGTGCAAGCGGTGCTCGTGACCTCAGAAACACAATTCGCAGAGAGGTTGAGGAGAAAATTGCAAACGCAATGATTGAGGCAGGTGCAGGCGGTGTTACTGCAATGCACCTTACAGCCGAAAACGGTGAGCCTGTTCTTCAGTCAATCTGATTTTTACGGTAAAAGTTAACACATAAAATTTCCGCATATCGGGCAGTCATCACGATTGCCCGATTTTTTGTTATAATATAATTCTATTAAAGAACAATCCTGCACGGCGAGCCGCCATACCCAATTCGTGTAGATAGTTTGTAATATCAAAAAACATATTGTATCATTACTTTCGAGAGTCCAAAGAACGCTCATACGGTTGGATTACACAGACAATTGCAATGTTATGCTCGGGCATAATTTGTTTTGCATTATACAAACTGTCTACACGAGAGAAAAAACACAAGAGAAAAAGACGGCTGTGTAGCACAATGTACACAGCCGTTTTTTGAAAATAAAATGAAAGAAAGATTAACCTTTTACAGCACCTGAAACAACACCCTCAATGATGTATTTCTGACAGGCAAAGTAGAAAATAATAATCGGAACGATGCTCAGAACGATAAGCGCCATAATAGCACTTGTGTCCGTATGACCGTAACTGCCGTTAAGATACTGAATATGAATCGGAATAGTTTTGTAATCCATATCAAGAATAAGATAGGGGAGAAGGTAGTCGTTCCAAATCCACATTGTTTCAAGGATTGCAACCGAAATAAAAGTAGGTTTCATAATCGGAAGAACAATACCGAAGAATGTTCTCAAAGGACCTGCTCCGTCAACATCTGCGGCTTCCTCAATTTCAACAGGAATTGATTTAACAAATCCCGAGAACATAAATACCGCAAGTCCTGCTCCGAATCCGAGGTATATAATCAAAATACCCCACGGAGTTGTAAGCTTGAGACTGTCGGCTGTCTTTGAGAGGGTAAACATTACCATCTGGAAAGGAATAACCATTGAGAAAATGCAGAAATAGTAGATGATTTTGCATATACGAGAATTTGAACGCTGCAAGTACCACGCACACATTGATGTGCAGAAAAGAATAAGCACAACACCGCCGATTGTAATGAAGAAGCTCCATACAATTGACTTCCAGAATGGATAGTTGCCGTGGAACATACCTGTCATATAGCTTTGAAAGCCCTGAAAACTGTCTGCATTCGGAAATTCAAAGATTGCACGGCTGATTGCCGCATTGCTCTTGAAGGAGTTCATCAGTACAATGAAAACGGGAGCAACATAGAATACTGACACAATAGAGAAGAGAATTGTTAAAATTTTCATTCCTACGGTTTGTTTTTTCTTTACAGGCCTATCCTTAGCCTTTGCTGCAACTTTTGCCATTACTGCTGAACCTCCTTTCTTCTTGTGAAGTAAAGCTGAATAAGGGCAATGATAACAACAATTACGAAGAAGATAACGCCCTCAGCCTGACCTACGCCACGAGAATTCTGGTTTGCATAGAATGTATTGTAAATATTGAGAGCCATCATTTCCGTCTGATAAACCATTGTACCGCTTCCCTGTGATACAATACCCGGAGCACCGCCTGTGAGGGCAAGGTTCTGGTCGAACAGCTTAAATGAGTTTGTAAGTGTAAGGAATGTGCAGATTGTGATGGAAGGCATCATCATCGGCAATGTTACATTTGTAAGCAACTGTTTTTTGCCTGCGCCGTCAATTTTAGCCGCCTCATAAAGATCATGAGGTACGCTCTGGAAACCGGCAATGTAAATAATCATCATATAACCTGCCTGTTGCCAGCACATAAGAATTACAAGTCCCCAGAAACCGTAGTTTGCGTTAAGCGCAAGGTTTGTTCCGTAATACTGAAGAATACCGTTAAAAATGTACTGCCAGATGTAGCCGAGAATGATACCGCCTACAAGGTTAGGAACAAAGAAAACAGTTCTGAATACATTTGATCCCCTGATTCCGAGCGTGAGTGCATACGCCACAAAAAACGCAATTAGGTTAATGAGTATAACAGATACTATAACAAACACAACTGTGAACCAGAATGAATGTAAAAAGCCCTCATTCTGAAAGGCCTTGACATAGTTTCCGAACCCGATGAATACTGCATCGCTTGTTGTTCTGAATTTACAGAACGAAAGGTAAATGCCGTTAAAGAACGGATATACAAAACCTATAAGGAAAGCAGCCAGAGTGGGAAGAACAAATATCAGAAAATAAATTTTTCTTTTAGGTTTTCTAAACATAATATTTTGCCTTTCCGTTCATAAGAAAGGGGAGCGGAATGCCGCCCCCCTACCGAACCTGTTAAATTAAAACAGAAATTTTACAATCAGCCGTTAGCCTTTGCATATTCTGTTTTCCAACCCTGTACGAATGCAGTCTTAACAGCATCCCAGTCGCCTGTACCTGCTGCATACTGTGTAAGAGCTGTACCAACACCGTTTTTCCAATCTTCACTTGGCATTGTTGTGAAGTTCCAGCTTACAGGAGTTTTGCCTGCTGCTGTGAGTTCGTTATCAATCTTAACAAATACATTGGTTGCTTCCTTAGCATTCTTGAAAGGAATTACAAATCCCATATCGTCAGCAAGAGCAGATGTACCTGTTTTGTTTGTTACACACCAGTTCAAGAATTCAAGAGTAGCTGCCTGATCGTCAGCACTTGCCTTGTTGTTTACACACCAGTAGTTCTCTGAACCTGTGCAAAGACCCTGATTAGCTTCATCGCCTGCGCCGATGTAAATCGGGAGCATGCCGAGTTCGTCGTCCTTCATACCCGCCTTGGTAACTATTGAATATTCCCAGCTGCCGTTCTGGAAGAATACTGCTTCGCCTGATGTGAACTCAGTTTCAGCGTCTGTACCCTTCTTGCTTGCGAGGTCTGCAGGATCACATGTTGAATCTTTGATGTAGAGATCCCAGATGTTCTTATAGTTTTCAAGGTATTTACCCTCGATAGCGTCTGTTGATTTGATGCCCTTATCCTTGTACTCAAAGTAGATAGGAAGGTTAGCAAGGTGAGTTTTGAATCTCCAGTCAGATGAAGAATCCATACCTGCTGATGTGAACGCACCCTTAACGCCGAGCTTATCCTTATTCTTCTGGATTTCATCGGCTACAGTCTTTAACTTCTCAAAGCTGTTGATGTCTTCAATCTTCTTAACCGAAGCAAAGTCAGAATCGCAATACTTCTGGAGAAGAGTCTTGTTGTAGATAATGCCGTATGTCTCAATTACATAAGCAATACCGTAAACCTTGCCGTCTTCTTCAAGCGCATAATCCTTTGAAGTAAGCTGATTATAAATTTCTGATGAGCTGAGGTCTGCACAATAGTCTTTCCAGTTAGCAAGACCGACAGGACCGTTAACCTGGAAGAGTGTAGGAGCGTTGTCCTTGTCCATCTCTGCTGTAAGTGTTGACTCATAAGTACCCTCGGCAGCTGTCTTAACAGTTACCTCAACACCTGTTTCGTCCGTGTACTTCTTAGCAAGAGCCTGCCAATCCTTGTCCTGCTCAGGCTTAAAGTTAAGATAGTAAACTTTACCGTTTTTTGCGTTGCCTGCTGCACTTGAATCATCTTTTGATGAACCTGATGATGAAGAACCGCCGCAGCCTGCAAGAGCAGTAGCAGTCATCATACCTGCAACTGCAAGAGCTGCAGCTCTTTTGATTGTTGATTTTTTCATAGCTTTCACCTTAATTAAAAATATTTATCCGCTAAACCCGGATATTGGCGAGAGAACAACATTCTGTGTTCTCTCTATTGCAACAATCATAACACACTATTTATGAAAATACAATAGATTTTTTTAAAAATTTTCTCTGTGATTAGTCAAAACGAAGGTATTAACCAAATGTAATTTCAAAATCAAACAAAAAACAACCGCATATTATTGGGTTTTGTGACTTATTTGTCAAATAAGAAATATTAAAGCAACATTAAAGTTACAATATTGTAACCTGTCAAATATGGTCATTCTATTGAAAATGACAAGTGCTTTGTGCTAAAATTATGTCAAATTTGTTTTTTAAGAAGGTTAATTTAGCAATTATGAAAAATTTCAATCAATCATCACTTGCACGATTTTTCACCCGATTTCCTAAGCTGTTATTTGCGGGATTGATGTACTCAATTCCGTTTGCCGTATTTTCCGGAATATTCATTCTCATAAGCTTTCTGTCCGGATTCAACAATGTAATATTATGGAGCTTGGGTATAATTCCCGCAATGCCGTTCTATTCCGGACTTGTAATGGTAATCCGCAAAATTTCGGTTGAAAAAGAGGATGTAAATGTTTTCAAAACTTTTGTACAGGCATTTCGTGAAAATCTGAAAAAATCAATTTTCAACGGATTTGTCGCTTACCTCATAGTAGCATGTTCATTTTTTGCAATTCTCTATTACGGAACACTTGCTCAGACAGACATAGTCTACGGCTCTGTCTTTACCATATATATAGTGTTCTCAATTGCAATGCTGATTATGCTGTTCTATGTACCCCTGCTAACAATTACCTATGACCTCAGACTCCGTGACATTTATAAAAATTCACTCCTGTTGATTTTCGGTAAAATTCTCAGAAATATTGTCGCACTTGTGCTTGTCGTAATAGTTTCATTCGCAGTATTCCTCGCAGTAATCTATGCAAAGGGTGCAATGCTTGTTGTTGCAGTTGCTCTCTCGGTAATTTTCTACCCGATGATTGCAACCTATATAGTAGTATCCGTAATCGCAAAAGGCGTGCAGGAGTCTGTCGGCTACTTTACAGGTGATAATGTGCAGTATGTCCTTACTGAAGAAGAAGTTCAGCGTGAAACCGAAGCAGTCGAAAACGCAAACTCCGATGATGACTACGTCTTCGTCAACGGCAGAATGATTAAAAATCCGGCTAAAACGAATACGAAAGAGTAATTTTTAAAGCACTTTGCAAAATGCAGGGTGCTTTTAGTTTTATATGCATAATGTGTTAGGTATATATGTGTGATTGATGTGATTGCTGTTTTTTGACTGACATTTGACTAATGTTTAAGCAATATTATGCAATATTTCGCAATGTTTTACGGTAAAAATAAACAAATAAAAACCGCACCAAAGAGCCTGAAAACGGCTTTCTGATGCGGTTTTTGTTATGGAGCTGAAGAAGGGACTTGAACCCTCGACCTACTGATTACGAATCAGTTGCGCTACCAACTGCGCTACTCCAGCGTTTAATTTTTCGGTTGTTCGGCTGTAATAAAGCAAAAAATACAGAACGCAGAAATTGCATAAAATATACACACTAACTTCCGCTAC
>OGZH01002163.1_pt1 | contig 11319 bp, 9 predicted proteins | sample 1576741 | NCBI WGS metagenome assembly OGZH01 (sample SAMEA3541560, study PRJEB24748) | human gut metagenome | biome: human gut; feature: human-associated habitat; material: faeces | place: China | collected 2012 | reverse complement strand
TATCTGCCTAGAACAGAGATATTAAAGGATGCCACAGGTAAGCTTGCAGACTTTTTGTCTTCATATAAGCAGAAATAATTATTGGCATAGATAATTATAAAACATATGATATAAAACATATAACATATAAGCTCCGGCACAGAAAATTTTTGTTCTGACCGGAGTTTTTATATTATGCTGTAATATTTTTTAAAAGTAACCTACCTGTAACTTTACATAATGTATTATACACTTGTATCGCGGGGCGGCTGCACTTTAGATGGCAGACCGCACAGCACTCAAAAATGCATAGAGAAGAAAAGGAGAATTAAATGGAACTGCTTAGAGTAGAACACTTATCAAAAATATACGGAGCCGGAGAAAATCAGGTCAAGGCTTTGGACGATGTGTCATTGAGCGTGGAAAAGGGAGAGTTTGTGGCAATTGTCGGGGCGAGCGGCTCCGGAAAATCCACACTGCTTCATCTGCTCGGAGGTGTTGACAGACCCACAAGCGGAAAGGTGTATATAAACGGCACTGATATTTTTGCAATGAATGATGATGAGCTTGCCATATTCAGAAGAAGACAGGTAGGCATCATTTATCAGTTTTATAATCTGATACCTATATTAAATGTGGAGGAAAACATGGCAATTCCGATGGAACTTGATGGAAGAAAGGTAGAAAAAGCACAGATGGATGACATGCTTTTGCGCCTTGGACTTACAGAGAGACGCACTCATCTGCCAAATGAGCTTTCAGGAGGCCAGCAGCAGCGCACATCTATAGGAAGAGCCCTGATTACGAGACCATCTATAGTGCTCGCGGATGAGCCGACCGGAAACCTGGATACCAAGGCCAGCAATGAGATTATGCATCTCTTAAAGACCTCAAACCGTGAGCTCAACCAGACAATCATTATGATTACACACAATATGGAGCTTGCAAAGGCGGCTGACCGCACAATAATGATAGAGGATGGTAAAATCAGATGAATTTGATGAAGAAACTCACATTAAAAAACTTAAAGCTCAACAGGAAAAGAACTATTGTCACGATAGTTGGAATAATTCTGGCAACAGCGCTTTTGTCAGCGCTTGTCACACTTGTGTCAAGCTTTCAGTACAGTATGATTGAATACCAGAAGCAAAAGGACGGCGACTTTCATGTGAAATTTTCGGGTGTGAAAATGTCTGAGCTTTCGGAGTTTAAAAACAACAGAAATATTGAAAGCACATTTGAGACAATGGGAATGGGCTTTGCAAAGCTAGACGGCTGCAAGAATGAGGATAAGCCGTATGCATATGTCATGGCAACAGATGAGGCTGGCTTTGAGAAAGGCTGCTTTAACCTGATAGAGGGCCGCATGGCAAAAAATGAGGATGAGATAGTCATTCCAAGGCACTTAAAGACAAACGGACGAATCGACATAAAGGTGGGGGATGAGATAACACTTGATATCGGAAAGCGATATGATTCAAGCACCGAAAGTGTCATATGGGAAAACATCGCATATGAGCATGAGGCAGAGACACTTACTGATACTGTGACAAAGCAGTATAAGGTGGTCGGCATCATGGAAAGACCGGGCTATGGAATGGAGGACTATAGTGCCGCCGGATATACATTTGTCACATACTCTGATGAACTGGCAGCAATTGATAACGGCACAAAGAGTGAGGAAAGCGAAGCTGACAATACACTCACAGTGTACAGCAGATACACTCAAAAGGCTTTAAGAAACAAGGATGCTGTGACTGCAGATATAATTGGTGTGGATGAAAAGCTGTTTGCGAAAGCGAATAATTCATCTGTTGAAATGTCTGCTGAGGAGAGTGACAGGTTTCTTAAAGAGATGGAAAATGCAAAATATGATATATATATAAATGGCTATCTTATAAGCTATGAGTGCGTTTTCCCGATTGACGGTTCATTTAAAGCACTGTTTACAGTGGCCGCTGTTGTGGCTTTGATAATCATACTGACATCAGTGTACTGTATCAAAAACAGCTTCAACATATCAATCACTGAAAAAATCAGGCAGTATGGCATGCTTGCAAGCGTGGGTGCTACGAGGCGCCAGATAAAAAGCAGCGTTAAGACAGAGGCTGCAATGCTTGGAGTGGTTGGTATTCCGGTGGGTACCATGAGTGGTATTTTAGCATCGCTTGTACTTGTTAAGGTGGTGAATGTGCTGTCAGCAGGCTGGCTTAACTTTGCTTTGAGCTTTCACACATCACTGCCTGCACTTATTCTTGCTGTGATACTGAGTATAGCAACCATTTATTTCTCAGCAACAGGCAGTGCAAGAAGGGCCGCAAAGGTTACACCGCTTGAAGCAATAAGAAACACAAAGGAGATTAAAATAAAGTCAGCAAAGCTTAAGACACCGGCGATTATAGGCAGAATCTGGGGCATTGGAGGCGTTATCTCATATAAGAATATAAAGAGAAACAAAAAAAAGTACAGAACTACAGTGACGTCTATTGTCATCTGCTCAGTAACCTTTATTGTGATATCATACTTTATGTCTATGGCTTTTAGCATGGTTGGGATGTCATATGCGTCAGCAGATTACAATATTGGAATAAATATGTCATGTAAAAAAGACATTGATATTGAAAAGTTCTCTGAGCTTTTGAGTGGCATTGAAGGAGCTGAGGATTATCTGGTTGGAGCAGGTTATTATTTTGATGTAGATAAGCCAGAGTATACAAAGAAATATGGAGAGTATTGCGGGCAGCTTTATGATGACAGTGAGGATGTCTCACAAGAGTTTTTTATCACGGTTTTAAATGACAAATCATATGATAAGTATGCGTCTGACGCAGGCATAAAAAATGCAGATACAGGAGCAATTCTTGTAAATAAATGCACATTTGATGTGTATAATGAGAAAAGCTCGAAATACGTCAAAGAAGAGATGGAGCTGTACAAATATAAAGCAGGAGATACAATCAGGTGCGGCTACAATGTGTATGAGGATGCTGTTGATGATGACAATGCTGTGGAAGGTGATACTGAAAGCAGCACGGAGGATAACAGTGGATACGTTGACGAGGAAACAATAAATAAAGGAGTCAGAAAAACTGTAGATGTAACTATTGCAGGTGTCACAGACAAGGTACCAACATGTTATAATGGCTACGGCAATACCTCGCTTTTGTTTATGAACCAAAAAGGCTTTGAAAGCTTATGGGGTGACGGCAAGAACGGTAATGAGATTAAACCGGGATATGCGTCATATTCGGCATATGTGGTTGCAGAAAATGCAGATGAATATCAGGATACATTCGAAAAGGAGACGGAAGGAAATCCTGAGTATTCGCAGATTAGTTTTTATGTCAGCAATCTGGATAAGCAGATGCGCGATGAAAAGTCACTCTTTACACTGCTTGGAGTATTTGCATACGGACTTATTGTGGTCATTGCCTTAATAGGAATCACAAATATCATCAATACCTTAAGCACCGGAATGGAGCTTAGAAGCCGCGAATTTGCCACACTAAGAAGCATTGGAATGACAGATAAGCAGTTTGCGGGGATGGTCAGACTCGAGAGTGTGTTTATATCTGTAAAGGCTCTTGTAATAGGGGTACCGCTTGGTATTTTAATAAGCTATCTCTTATGTGTTATGATGAACAGGATGGATGACGCAATCATTTATGAGCCACCGTATAAAGCAATTATATTGTGTATAGTGGTTGTAATAATGCTGATTTATGCTATCATGAAACTATCAATGACAAAGCTTAGGCACAATAACATTATTGAGACAATCAAGAATGAAAATCTGTAGGAATTGCGGGAGCTGATATGAAAAAAATACTTCTCATAGAGGACAATAAAGGAATAACAGAGGGACTGTGTGATACCTTTACAGAACCTGAATATGAGCTTTTGACAGCAGAAAATTTAAAGGAGGCTGGGGCGCTTTTGAGTGAGCATCCCGGCCTTGTGCTGCTTGATGTGTCGCTTCCTGATGGGAACGGCTTTGATTTTTACAGTAAAAGGCTGGAAAAAGAAAGAACGCCGGTGATTTTTCTTACCGCAAGGGATGAGGAAAACGATATAGTAAAGGGACTCGAGCTTGGCGCGGAGGATTACATCACAAAGCCCTTTTCAGTAAGGGAGCTTGTGGCGAGGGTAAACCGCGTGTTTTTGCGAAGGAAAAGTGATGACAGCTCATCTGTCATACATGCAGGAAGCATAAGCTACGATTTGGATAAAAAGGAAGCAAGAAGGGATGGACAGTTGATTGCTCTTTCAAGTCTTGAAAACCGAATACTTGATCTGCTTTTTACAAATCACGACAAGGCTGTGTCAAGAAATGCCGTGCTTGACTGCATCTGGGAGGTGACAGGCAACGATGTGTATGACCATACAGTGACTGTCTATATGAAGCGCATCAGGGCAAAGCTTGGTGAGGATGTGATAAAGACTGTGAAGGGAATCGGGTATCGTGTTGATTCAGATGAAGCTCTTTAAACAGTATCGGCTGACAGAGACAGTTCCCGGGGGAAAGCATGAGAAAGAAGAAATATAATTTAGAGAATAGAAAACATTTTGTGTATTTTGCGATAATTTATACATGTATATGTGTGACGGTTATGGCTTTTACCGTCTTTTTCCAGTACAGGGCATATACGAAAAACTATAACGCCACGGTGGCTAAGCTATGTGCTCTCATTCATGAAAAATATCCCGATGTATCAGATGGCAGTATAGCCGGGATATTAAACGACAGCAGTATAGGCAGCGATGATGATGCAGAGTTAAATATCGCAGAGACGCTCTTAAAAAAATACGGTATTGATATGGAAAATGATTCTGCAGTTTTGTCAAATGATAAAGAGCTTAAAGGAGCGCTTTGGCTAGACATATTTCTTGTTGTGTTTTTTGCAGGGGGATTTTGCCTTTACATTGTGCTTATAAGATTTAGCTTTAAAAGACAGGTCAGACAGGCTGCGGATTATCTGCGCCGCATAAATCAGGGAGACTACAGACTTGTTATGGCAGATAGCACAGAGGGGGAGATTTCTATACTAAAGGGAGAGCTTTACAAGACAGCAATCTATTTGAGGGAGTCTGCGGAAAATGCAAAGGCAGACAAGCTTTTGCTAAAGGATGCGCTTTCTGACATATCGCATCAGCTTAAGACACCGCTCACATCACTTTCGATAAATCTGGAAAATCTGGAAGGAAATCCTGATATGGCATCTGAAAACAGAAACAGGATAATGCGCAGGGCAAAGCGCGATGTGGACAATATATCGCATATGGTGCAGGCTATCTTAAAGCTTTCAAGGCTTGAAGCGGATGTTGTGGAGTTTGATGAGAAGGATACGCTGCTGTCTGAAATTGTGGCTGAGGCAGCTGACAATGTTATGGCACTTTGCGATTTGAGAGACATAAGGCTGTCCATAGATGATGGCTCTGATAAGGATGCCAGTATACATGCTGATGCATACTGGCAGTGTGAGGCCATTACAAACATAGTAAAAAATGCAGTGGAGCACGCAGAGAGTGAGGTAAAGATAGGTTTTTACAGGTATGAGATGTATGCAGAGATAACAGTGCAAAACGATGGAGAGACCATAAGTGATGAGGACAAAAAGCATATTTTTACGCGTTTTTACAGCGGCAGCGGACAGCCGGCGGACAGCATCGGCATAGGACTTTCGCTGGCGGAAGCAATTGTGCGTCATGACAATGGATATATCCTTGTGGAGGATTGTACAAAAGATGTATTAAATGAAAAAAATGAATGCAGTGGCACACGCTTTGTGGTAAGATATCTGTGATAAGTTGAGAAAAATTATCAATAAATACACTAGGAAGCGATAAAATGACACTAAAAGAACTTGGCATAGGACAGAGTGCCAGAATACTTACAGTAGGCGGTGAGGGCGCACTGCGCCAGCATTTCCTGGATATGGGAGTAATCCCAAAAGCCGAAGTAACAGTTATCAAATTTGCACCGATGGGAGACCCGATGGAGCTTCAGGTGCACGGCTATGAGCTCACATTGAGGCTTGATGATGCGGCACAGATTGAGGTAGAATTAATTGACAGCCGCTCAAGAAAGCATGAGGGTCCTAAAAAGATAAGCAACACAGCCCATCCCGGACTTGGCGAGGAGGGCAAATACCATGTGAAGGGCAGTGGCAATCCCCTTCCGGATGGTGAGAAGCTCACATACGCACTTGTGGGAAACCAAAACTGCGGCAAGACAACACTTTTCAACCAGCTTACAGGCTCAAACCAGCATGTCGGCAATTTCCCGGGAGTGACGGTGGACAGAAAGGATGGCTCTATTAAAGAACATCCGGATACATCAATCACAGATTTACCGGGCATTTACTCAATGAGCCCATATACTAATGAGGAGATTGTGTCGAGAAACTTTGTGCTCGATAACAAGCCAAAGGCCATAATAAATATCGTAGATGCGACAAATATCGAGAGAAACCTGTATCTGACCATGCAGCTTCTTGAGATGGATATACCGATGGTTATCGCACTCAATATGATGGATGAGGTGACGGCAAACTCAGGCTCAATCGATGTAAATAAAATCGAGGGACTGTTAGGAGTGCCTGTTGTACCGATTTCTGCCGCAAAGAATCAGGGTGTTGATGAGCTGGTGCGCCATGCGATACACATTGCAAAGTATCAGGAGCGTCCGGGCAGACAGGATTTCTGTGATGAGAATGATTTTGGCGGTGCCGTGCACAGATGTATACACGCGGTCAGCCACCTGATTGAGGATCATGCAAAGCTCGCCGGAGTTCCGATTCGCTTTGCTGCTACCAAAATTATCGAGGGAGATGCACTTATATTAGAGCAGCTTCATCTTGATGAGAATGAGAAAGAGGCAATAGAGCATCTGATTGTCCAGATGGAGAAGGAGCGAGGACTCGACAGGAGCGCTGCGATTGCGGATATGCGCTTTACATTCATTGAGAAAATCTGCGAGAGCACCGTGGTAAAGCCGAAGGAGAGCAGGGAGCGTATCAGAAGTGAGCGTATCGACCGTGTTCTTACAGGTAAATACACGGCAATACCTTGCTTTATAGTGATAATGCTTGCGGTATTTTATCTCACCTTCAACGTAATCGGAGCAGGTCTTCAGTGGCTTTTGGAGCAGGGCATAGGAGAGCTGACAGCGCTTACGGATAAGGCACTCACAGCGGCAGGCGTGAATGAGGTGTTGCACGGACTGGTAATAGACGGCATCTTTCAGGGTGTCGGAAGCGTATTAAGCTTCTTGCCGATTATCGTGACACTGTTCTTTTTCTTATCCCTCATGGAGGACAGCGGATACATAGCGAGGGTTGCATTCTTCATGGACAAGCTCCTTCGTAAGATAGGACTTTCAGGGCGAAGCATAGTACCAATGCTCATAGGCTTCGGCTGTACGGTGCCAGCTGTCATGGCGACACGTACACTGCCAAGTGAGAGAGACCGTAGAATGACTATACTCCTCACACCGTTTATGAGCTGTTCGGCAAAATTGCCAATTTATGTATTCTTTGTTAGTGCATTTTTTCCAAAGAATGGCGGACTTGTCATGGGAGGACTGTACTTCCTTGGAATAATTGTCGGAATACTTTTCGCATTTATCTACAGAAAGACTCTGTTCAGGGGGGACGCAGTGCCGTTTGTCATGGAACTGCCAAACTACAGGATGCCGGGCGCCAAGAATGTGTGCCAGCTCCTCTGGGAGAAGGCAAAGGACTTTTTGCAGAAGGCATTTACAGTAATACTTATTGCCACAATGCTTATATGGTTCTTACAGAGCTTTGACATACACTTTAACATGGTAACAGACTCAAAGGACAGCATGCTTGCCGCTATTTCAAGTGTTATCGTGCCTGTCTTTAAGCCTCTGGGACTCGGCGACTGGCGTATATGCACGTCACTTATCAGCGGACTCATGGCAAAGGAGAGTGTTGTATCAACACTGGAGATACTGTTTGGCGGAACGGTCACGACAGCACTCACAACACTTTCAGCAGCATCTCTTCTGGTGTTCTCGCTGCTCTACAGCCCTTGTGTGGCGGCAATAGCTTCCATAAAGAGAGAGCTGGGTGCAAAGTGGGCAGTCAGTGTGGCGCTTTTGCAGTGTGCGATTGCATGGGTGGCAGCATTTATTGTAAGAATTATTGGACTTCTGCTAATGTAACAAAAAACTGACTATTCAAGGTGGTTTTGAATAGTTACAAAAAATATAAAAGGAGATATTTGATGGAGATTAAACTGGAAAATGAATCACTTGAGCTCACAATAAACAGCTTTGGAGCAGAGCTAAAAAGTATCACCGGCAAGGAAACAGGTACACAGTATCTGTGGGATGCCGATGAGAAATACTGGAAGAGAAGCGCACCGGTGCTTTTCCCGTTTGTCGGCAGCTTAAAGGACAAGAAGTTTACCGTTGATGGGACAGATTATCCGATGGGACAGCACGGCTTTGCAAGGGATATGGAGTTTGAGCTTGTGTCACAGACAAAGGATGAGGCATGGTTTTTGCTTAAATCAAATGAAGAGACTCTTGCAAAATATCCGTTTGAGTTTGTGCTCGAAATCGGCTATAAGCTCTCAGACAGCGAGATAAAAGTGACCTGGAGGGTGACTAATCCTGCGAAAAAGGATTTACTTTTCTCAATCGGTGGTCATCCGGCATTTATGTGTCCGGTCGCAGAGCAGGGAAAGCAGTCAGACTATTATCTGAAGCTTGACACAGACAAAGCAATCACCTACGGACTTATCTGTGACGGAGGACTTTTGGACAAGGATGATAATCTGCTTAAGGTGGATGTGGATGGATACTGTCAGATAGATGAGCATATGTTTGATAAGGATGCGCTCATAATAGAAAACAGACAGGCTTCAAAGGTGAGCCTGTGTACACCGGATAAGAAGCCATACCTTACGGTGTCCTTTGATGCGCCTTTATTTGGTCTGTGGTCACCGGCAGGAATGGGAGCACCGTTTATCTGTATTGAGCCATGGTATGGCCGATGCGATAGAGCAGGCTTTGCCGGAGAATTAAAGGACAGGGAGTATGGTAATTCGCTGGCAAAGGGTGAGAAATTTGAGAAGTCATATACGATTGCAATAGAGCTGTAGATTTTCTTGTTCTCAATGTGACTTAAATAGTTACAAACATAAATATAAGATATAGTTAGAATCATGGGACTGCAATATATTGCAGTCCCATGATTTTTGTATTGACAAAATGCAAGATATGAAATATATTAAACTTAGCTAGTGACTAATAAACAGTAGAGTGTTAATCAGTAGAGAGGGTGTTATAATGCAAAAGCAAAATTCAAAAAAGAAATTTTTGGAGAAACTTTATATTAGCTTATCATTTTATTTTGGGGATGATGACTGTGATAGTTTAATTAAAGACTATGAAGAATGGTTCGAAAATGAAGAAATGGCTGAAAAAAGCGAGCACGAAATATGTTCCGGCTTAGGAAAACCGTTTGATATCGCGAGAAATTTATACAGAGATTCAAAAGAAGGAAAAGAGCATACGTTACCATTGAAGAGTAGTGTTTTATTACAGACAATTGCCACGCTGGTTATATATTATGTGCTATGCGTTAGTTTGTTAAGATACTTTGATAAAAACGGCTGGAATTTTTATCCGGTTGCTCTGATAGCTAATGTTCTGGTATTTGTTGCAGGTTTGTTTATTCTTAAAAAATCAAAATTAACATGTGATATGCAATTTAAAAACCATCTGTTATTAATTGGATTATTCTTTTTTATTTTATTAACAGAAGTATTTCTGGTAATGAAAAAGAATGAGGCTGGCTTAGGGAGTTATTATGTGGTATTAGTTACAACAGCTATAATTATTCTGAGTTGTATTATTATTTACATCATCTTAAAGAAATATATAATAAACAGGGAATTGGGTTTTATAACGATATTTCATATACTTGGTATTATTACCTGCTTAATGTATTTTATAAATCAGTTACATATGTTTTATATAGAAAGAACGCTTGGGCTTGAAAAAATAATAGCATATAGTAGTTTATTGTATATTCAGACACTGATTTTGGGGACAATTTTGTTGTTAAAATTAAAATTTGAGAGGAAATCATAAATGGATTCACAGCTAAAAAGAGGAATCTTAAATATATGTATTTTACAGCTTTTAAAACAAGAAGACAGATATGGATACGATATAATTAAAATATTGCAGGGACTTTTCCCAGATACAGATGAAAGCACTATTTATGCCATTCTAAGAAGACTGAATAAAGGAGGGTTGACGGAAGTATATTACAGTGAAAAATCATTGGGACCACAGAGAAAATATTATAAAATAGTAGAAAAGGGGGAATTATATTTAAAAGAAAACATAGCTTCCTGGAATGAGATAGTAAGGATTTTTCACGAACTTGAAATAATGTAATGTAGGATAGCATAACGCTATATGTGCCTTGGTGCACCTGCCTTTTTCATGCCTGCCTGAAGCAGCCATTTCTGATCAATTTTCTTAAGATCTTCACCGAATCTGATATGCAGCCGAACTGAGCCTTCGAGCTGCTCGATATGTTCAATGGTGCCCTTGCCGAACTTTGGATGATTGACATCGTCATTGATATTAAATTTTACAGTACTGTTTTTCTTTTTGCGGTATTCCTGCTCGCGTGAATATGTGTCGCGGATAGGAATACTCTTGTCAGTAATTTTCTTTTTGAGAACCTTATCATAATCGTGCTTAATAAGTCCTTCACCGGCTTTGTAATAAGGAGTGGGAGCTGCTCCGATAAGTGAGCAGCAGTATTTCCACGCACTTCCGTGGAGGCCGGGCTGCCAGTTGTATTTGTCAGGAATGTCCATATTGTACTGCATATAGTGGGCATATTCGTGCTTGTATAAATCCATCCTGTCATCCTTTGACAAGGGCTTTGCCACACAGTAGCCGATGAACAGCAGCGAAAAATGAAAGCCCTCACCATCAGGGGAAGCTTTAGGGGAATAGGCACCGAGCCTGTCTGTATCAAAGCCAAAGGTGATGGGAACCCTTGCACCATTAAGCCCAAGCTGTCTGTCGAGCTTCTGGTAGAGAAAGCGGATTTCCGCGAGATGTATTTTTGTCTCGTTTTCAAGTAGTTGTCGTAAATTGTTGTCTATGTTCATAAGTATATCTCTTTAAAAAATCAGTCTGTTTTCAATACAGTAATGATATATTCCGTCATCCTCAACCGATTTGCACACAAAATCAGCCTTAGCCTTGACTTCGTCCTTTGCATTGCCCATGGCAACACCAATGCCTACGGCCTCAAGCATTTCAATATCGTTATGTCCGTC
>OGZH01002155.1_pt1 | contig 11368 bp, 12 predicted proteins | sample 1576741 | NCBI WGS metagenome assembly OGZH01 (sample SAMEA3541560, study PRJEB24748) | human gut metagenome | biome: human gut; feature: human-associated habitat; material: faeces | place: China | collected 2012 | reverse complement strand
ATTCGTAGTAGTCTTTATGGGGCAGGGCATAGCGCTCCAACGCGGCCATCTGGGTGCCGCCGTGGGCCAGGATGACCAGCAATTCTTCGCCGTCGGCCAGTGCCTTGTCCACCAGTGCCGAAAAGGCGCGGCAGATGCGCTCAGAAAAAGCGGCCTTGGTCTCGCCGTCCGGGCAGGGGCTCTCACAGTTGGCGGCTACCCAGGCCAGATAGTCCGGGTCGTGCTCCATCTCGATGTAATTGCGGCCCTCAAAGCTGCCGAAGCACATCTCCTTCAGGCCGTCCACCACCACCAGCTTTGCAGTGGGGAACAGCACCTCAGCGGTCTGCCGGGTGCGGCACAGCGGGGTGATGTACACGGTTTTGGGCTCGATGTCTGCCTTGCGCAGCATCGCGCGGCCAGCGGCAGAAAGCGGGATGTCCCGCTGGCCCTGATAGCGTTTCTCGGCATTGTATTCGGTCAGGCCGTGGCGCAGAAAATAGATCAGCATGTTGGCAGTTCTCCTTTCAGAACGGTGGGGATGCCGCAGAACATCTGCACAACGCAGTCTGCCCGTGCGGCCAGCAGACAGGCCAGCCGCCCGGCGGCTTCGCGTCCGGCACGTTCGGCGGGGTCCATGGGTACCACGCCGCCGCCCACCTCGGTGGCAAGCACGATATCGTAAGCGGACAGCTCGTCCGCGAGTTTTTCCGGATTTTCGGCCCCGGCGGCCAGCTCCTGTACATCGCAGATGCACCGTCCGGGCAGGGTCTTGGCAAAGGTACGCTTGCCGCTGTAAAGCGGCCCGGTGATAAAGATCATAACAGCCCTCCCCACTGGCAGGCACACAGTGCCGCCAGCATCCAGATCTCGGTTTTCTGCAAAAACCACCCGGCCAGATCACCGGTGATGCCGCCGAACTGCTTGCAGGCAACGGCGTGGTACCGCCACAGCACAGCCAGTGCGGCCAGCACCAGCGCCCAACCACCCAGTGCCAGCATGGCGCAGCACAGTACAGCGGCCAGAAGGGCCAGCACCCGGCGTACAGTGGCTCTGTCGGCTGCCGAGGCAAAGGTGTGGGCAAGGCCGGTGTTCTTTGCCATGGGGAACGCCGCCACCGCATAGCCGGAGAGCGCCCGTTCCAGCACCAGTGCCATCATCCAGAGCAGCCCCACCCGCGGGGTGAACTGTACACAGGCGCACAGGGCCAGATAGGCCGCAAAGTAGCTGCACAGACGGATCACGGCAAAGGCCCCGCAGTGAGGGTCCTTTAAGATCTCCAGCTTCTTTTCCCGGTCGCCGTAGCTCGAAAGTGCGTCGCAGGTGTCGGCGTAGCCGTCCAGATGGATGCCGCCGGTGACCCAGACCGGGATCAGGCAGAAGCCCGCCGCCCGCGCCGCACCCGGCAGGGGCAGCACGCCGCACAGGAACCACAGCAGCCCGATGACCACCCCGATGAGCGGGAAGGCGCACATCGCATACCGCATGTTCTTTTCGGTCCAGTTGAACTGCGGCACCGGCACAGCCGAAAACATGGCGAACGCCACGGCAACGGTCTGCAAAACGATCATTTTTCCACTCCTTTATAATAAACAGGGATGCCGCACACCACTCGCACCACGGCGTCGGCCCGGGCGGCCAGCGCGTTGTTCACCTGCGCCAGCGCCAGCAGATAGCGGTCGGTGTCGCCTGCGTAGTCGGCCCCGCCGCTGAACACCTCGTTGGAGACGACGATCAGGGTTTCACACTGGACATACACGGCGTCCAGCCCGGAAAGAATGGCCTGCGCGGTCTGCGGCCCGGCCCCGGCGGGATCATAGAGCTCGTTGGCAGTCAGGTTGCCCAGATCTTCCAGCAACGCGGTACCACGGGCGGGCAGATGCACGGCGTCCAGATGCAGGGGGCACTCCACCGTTTCAAACTGTTTTGCCGCCCGCATTCTACGGTGCTTTTCCACCCGGGCGGCACATTCGGCGTCCCACACCTGCATGGTGGCCAGATAATAGCGCGGCAGAGCGCTGCGCAGTACCAGATTCTCGGCGTATTCGCTTTTTCCGCTGGCCGCCCCGCCGATCACCAGCGTCAGCATTGCGGGGTGTACGGCGTGATGCCGCCCTCCGCAAAGGAATAACAGTGGTCGTACACCGCCAGTGCCATGTCCCACAGCGGGAGGCTGGCCACAGCGCCGGTGCCCTCGCCCAGATGCAGCCCGGCGGTGAGAAGCGGGGCCTTGCCCAGTGCATCCAGCACCAGATGGGCGGCAGGCTCCGAGGAACAGTGACTGGCAAACACCGCTTTGGCCGCGGCAGGGCACAGCCGCACGGCGCACAGGGCCGCCACGCCGCTGATGAAGCCGTCCATTACCACGGGCACGCCTTCCAGCGCACCGCCCAGAAAGACGCCGCACAGCCCGGCAAGATCAAAGCCGCCCAGCTTGGCCAGCACGTCCAGAGGGTCTGTGGGGTCCGGCTCGTTGCGCAGGATGCCCCGGCAGATGGCATCCACCTTGCGGGCCAGCCCTTCATCCGAAAGGCCGGCTCCCCGGCCGGTCATCCGTTCCACCGGCTGGCCCAGCAGCACCGCTGCCACCGCACTGGAAGTGGTGGTGTTGCCAATGCCCATTTCGCCGGTGGCCAGCAGCTGCACACCGGCAGCTTTCTGCTCCTGCACCAGCCGGATGCCCCAGCCGACGGCCTCCACAGCCTGGGCACGAGTCATGGCGGGACCCTGCGTGAAATCGGCAGTACCGGCGGCAATGCGGCAGTCTGCCACCCCCGGCACCGGGTCTCCGGCCATGCCCATGTCCACGGGCACCACATCGCAGTGGGCAGTACGGGCCATCTGGCACACGCTGGTACGCCGGGCAACCAGATTCTCCGCCACTGCGCGGGTCACGCTCTGGTCGGTCTGGCTCACGCCCTGAGCCACCACGCCGTTGTCGGAGCAGAGCACCAGCACAGCCCGGCGGGAAACATCCAGCGCCGCACTGCCGGTGAGGGCGGCGGCATCTTCCAGTAAAGTTTCCAGTGCGCCCAGCCCGCCCAGAGGTTTGGCCAACCCGGCCCAGTGGGCGTGGGCGGCGGCGCGGGCAGCTTCATCCGGCGGGGTGATGCCGGAAAGTAAAGTTTTCAGTTCCGTTTCAGTCATGTGTGTTTCTCTTTTGTCGTTGATAGAACTTTGCACCGCTCACAAAGCGGCGGGGCAGGGGAGTTCCTGCCCAGTAAAGATGCGGGAAACCGGCGTACAAACTCATGCTTGCAAATCCGCATTCCCACTGTACTTTTTCGCTTTTCCAAACGGAAAAGTCCGAACCATTGTCGGTGGAATCCCAGTGATGGAATTCGTGAATATACAAATGCTCTCCGGCATGGAACAGCAGGCTGTCGGCTTTGGCGGTCATGTCGGCATAGCCGAACCGCACCAGTCGCCCCACCTTGACGCCTTTGCCGGGCAGAACGCCTGCCATGGGCCAGGCGGTACCGCTGGCATCTTCCAGCGTCTGCCCCAGATACAGAAAGCCGCCGCACTCTGCCACCGTGGGCAGGCCGCCATTTACGGCATCCCGGATGGCATCGCGCATGGTTTTGTTTTCGCTCAGCGGCCGGGCATACAGTTCCGGGTAGCCGCCGGGCAGATACAGCCCGCAGATGTCCTCCGGCAGGGCGGTGTCGTGCACCGGGCTGAAGAACACCAGCTCTGCCCCGGCAGTGCGCAGGCAGTCCAGCGTTTCGGCGTAGGCAAAGCAGAATGCCTTATCCTGTGCCACAGCAATGCGGACGCCCGCCGTTTGCAGAGCAGGCGGCGGCACCGGGGCAGGAGCCGGTCGTTCGGTCAGCGCTTCCAGCGTTGCCCAGTCCAGATTTGCTTCCAGCGCATCGGCCAGCAGGCCGATCTTCTGGGCAAGATCGGTGATCTCTCCGGCGGTTTTTAGGCCCAGATGGCGGCTCTCCACCACCGCCTGCGGCAGGCGGGGCAGATACCCCAGCACCGGCAGGCCGGTCTCGGTTTCCAGCAGGGGCTTGAGCATCCGGAAGAGCTTTTCGGAGCAGTCATTCAGCAAGATGCCTGCAATGTGGCTCTCCGGTTTGAAATGCACAAGGCCCTGGATCTCTGCTGCCAGCGTCACACTGGCCCCCTTGGGCTGTACCACCAACAGTACCGGCAGGTCCAGCGCATCGGCCAGCTCCCAGGCACTGGCGCGGGTGGTCAGGCCCTGCCCATCGTAAAAACCCATGGCCCCTTCGCACACCACAGCCCCGTGCCCGGCAGCATAGTGGGCGTACAGTTCCCGTACCGTATTTTTGGCAGAAAGATAAAGATCCAGATTGTGACTCTCCACCCCCAGCACCGACCGGTGGAACATGGGGTCGATGTAGTCCGGCCCACTCTTGAAGGCGCAGGGGTCCATGCCCCGCTTTTTCAAAGCGGCCAGCAGGGCGCAGGTGACGGTGGTCTTGCCGCTGCCGGAACGCGGTGCGGCGATGACGAACTGCATCATTTGCGTTCTCCCGTGATCAGAAAAATGGGGTTGTTGGCGGTCAGCAGGTGGAGTCTGCCTACCGGTCTGGTACGGCTCACGGCAAGCTGGGTCACCTCAGCGGAAAGGCCATGAGCCGTAAGGGCTGCAATGGCGGCGCTCAGGGATTCCAGCGCAATGGCGGCAATGCAGATGCGCGCATTGGCGTTTTTGGCCAGAACCGTGTCCACCACCGCGGCCATGCTGCCCTTGGTGCCGCCAATGAACACGGCATCCGGGGCAGGCAGGGCTTCCAGTGCGGCAGGGGCACGGCCCTCAATGAGGGAGAGGTTCCACGCCGCAAATTTTTCGCGGTTCCGGCGGATGAGGGCGCAGGCGTCCGGCTCACACTCCACCGCATACACATGCCCCTGCGGGGCGGCCAGTGCCAGCTCCACGCTCACGCTGCCGGTACCGGCCCCCACGTCCCACAGGGTATCGGCGGGGCGCACGGCCAGTTTGGCCAGCGCGGTGGCCCGCACTTCCTGCTTGGTCATGGGCACCTCGCCCCGAATGAAGGCCTCATCCGGCAGGCCGGGGGTGCGGCGTTCCGAGTGCACGGCATGTTCCACCAGCAGGACGCTCAGGGAAGCAAAGGCCTGCCCGGCCAGTTCCTGCGCGGTGCCAAAGTGGATCTTTTCGTCGGGCGTGCCAAGGTTTTCGCCCACAAGGGCGTGGGCATCGCCCAGCCCGGCGGCGGTCAGCGCGGCACACAGGGTGGCCGGGGTCTCGGCCCCGCCGGTGAGAAAGAATACGGTCTTATGGTTCATGCAGGCGGACACCGGGTCGCAGGCACAGCCGTGGGCAGAAACAAGAGTCCAGTCCTGCCAGGGGCGGCCTACGGCAGCGGCCAGCAGCTGTACGCTGGAAAGGCCGGGCAGCACCCGGCAGGAGATGCCAAAGGCCCGCAGCATGGGCAGCAGCTGGGATGCGCCGGAGTAGAACCCGGTATCGCCGCTGTACACCAGCGCAATTTCCTCGTCCGGGTGCGCGGCCAGACAGGCCAGAATTTCGTCCGGTTTGTACAGGGCCTGCCGGTTTCCGGTGCATCCCTCCGGCAGTGTGGCCAGCAGCCGCTTTGCACCCAGGATGCGGTCGGCACCCTGCAGGGCGGCAAGACCCTGTGCGGTCAGGCTGCCGGGGGTGCCGGAGCCCATACCAATGAGTGTGATCATCCTTTCAGCACCTCCCTGCAGCGGGTCAGGATCTGGTCTGCCGTCTCACCGGTCTCGGCCGGGCGGCGGATCACGATGAGCTGGACGCCGGTGTCGGCGGCAGCCTGCGCTTTCTCGGCAAAGCCACCGGCGGCCCCGCCGTCCTTGGTCACGAGAAAGCGAATGGAGAATTGCTCCAGCAGGGCCCGGTTCAGCGCGTAGGAGAACGGCCCCTGCAAAGCAAGGATATTCTTGTGGGGGATGTGCGCGGCCTCGCAGGCGGCAATGCCGTCCAGCGTGGGCAGCACACGGGGGTACAGCCGTTCCGGGGCCAGCTGCGCAAAGGCAGGCAGCTCCTTGGCCCCGGTGGCCAGCAGGACATTGCCCTGCGTTTGGGCCAGAAAATCTGCCACATGTGCCGCCGACTGGAACACCATGCTCCCGGCAGGCAGGGCACTCGGTGCCCTCAGCAGCCGGTGATATTCCACCCCGGCGGTGCGGCAGGCCGTGCGGATGTTGCGGGTGGCGTCCACCGCATAGGGGTGGGTGGCGTCTACGCACAGGTCGGCTCCCTGCACAAGGGCGGCCATCTCGTCCGGGGTCAACCGGCCGCAGTGCACCGTGATGCCGGCAAAGCTGCCCTGTTCCTCGCTGCCCAGCGGGGTGGCCACGCTCACCAGAACGTCCGCCCCAAGCTGGGCCAGCTGCCGGGAAAAAATGCGGCCCTCGGTGGTGCCGCTGAACACCACTGCCCTCATACGCGGTACCCCCGCGGCGTGACCATGCGGCCCTGCAGCACCCGGGTGTTGCGGTTGCCGATGTACACGGTGGTGAACATATCCACGGGCGTCTGTTCCAGCTGGGCCAGCGTCAGCACCTGAGCGCTCTGGCCCTCCCGGCCGATGTTGCGCACCAGCCCACAGACGGTGTCCGGGGCCTTGCCGTTTTGCAGCAGGATGCGCACGGCCCGGGCCAGATAGTCCGGCCGCCCCTTGGAAGAAGGATTGTACACCGCCATGCAGAAATCGCCCATGGCCGCTGCGGCCAGCCGCTTTTCGATGACCTCCCACGGGGTGAGCCGGTCGGAAAGAGAGAGCACACAGAAATCATGGGCCAGCGGGGCACCCAGCACCGCGCCGCCGCTCAGGGCGGCAGTCAGGCCGGGCACCACCTCCACGGTCACGTCCGGGCAGCCTTCGGCCAGCTCCAGCAGAGGGCTGGCCATGCCGTACACTCCGGCGTCGCCGCTGCACACCAGAGCCACGGTCCGGCCGCTGTGGGCAGTTTCCAGTGCCCAGCGGCAGCGGTCCAGTTCTTTGGTCATGCCGGTGGCGTAATATTCTTTTTCCGGGTAATAGGGGCGTACCAGATCCAGATAGACCGGATAGCCGCACAGCACCTCGGCTTCTTCCAGGGCGCTCTGCGCCTGTGCGGTCAAAAACTGCGGGTCGCCGGGGCCAAGCCCGACCACATATACGATATCAGCCATTCTGCCACCTCCAGTCCGGGGCATAGGGGCACAGCGCCAGCGCAAAGGTCACACCGCCGCCCGCCTGTTTCGGGATGCGGATGCAGCCGCCGGACGCCAGCACAGCGGCCCGCTCACACACGTTGTCCACCCCGGTGACGCTTTGCACGAAGGGAGATGGTGTGAACGGCCCGGACAGTGCCCGCAGCTGCTCCGCAGAATAAAATGTGATGGGCCAGCCGTGGGCCCGGCAGAACGCCAGCAGCCCGGCCTCGTCAGCCTTCAGGTCGATGCTGGCCGCCGCTGCGATGCACGCCGGGGCAAGGCTGTGCCGGGCACAGAAGTCAGCAAAGGCGGCTTCCAACTGCTCGGCACACGTCCCCCTGCGGCAGCCGATGCCCAGCACCCCGATGCGGGGCACCAGATGCAAAGCGTCCCCGGCAGGGGAGAGGGTAAGGGCAAAATCGGCTTCGGCAGGGGTCCGTGCAGGATCCACCCCGGCGGGCGGGGTGCCCTGCACGGGAAACTCAGCGGCAAACCGCACCGACTGCCCGGCCAGCAGCTTGCTGCTGACATGCTTGATGCGCTCCGCTTCCAGCACCGTGCAGTTCTGGTGCTTTGCCCACTCGTCCACCGCAAAAATGCCGTGGGCGTCGGTGGCCGTGGTGATCACCGGAACAGCTCCGCACACGGCGGCCAGTGCACGGGCCAGGTCATTGGCACCGCCCAGATGACCGGACAGCACCGGCACCGCAAAGCGGCCGCATTCGTCCAGTACCACCACCGCCGGGTCCGACGCCTTGCTGCGGCAGTGGGGCGCAATGGCCCGCACCGCAATGCCCACGGCTCCCACAAAAACAAGGGCGTCGCTCTGCGCAAACTGCAGGGCGGTCCACCCGGCAAGGGAGACGCCGCCGCTGCCACAGCGGTCCACACTGCCGGACAGGGCGTCTGCCAGCCGCCGGGCCAGTGCCAGACCGGTGTCGGTAAAGGCCAGATAGGCCCGGGTCATTGGTCGGACCCCTTGCGGAACTCGGTGGTAAAACCGGGGTCGTACAGCTTGCTGCGCTCGTACCGGGTGCCAAGGAAATCGCCTGCCACGATGAGCGCTGTTTTGGTGATGCCGGCGTCGTGCACGCTCTGCGCCAGAGAACCCACGGTACAGCGCACGGTTTTCTGCTCCGGCCAGGTGGCCTTGTATACCACAGCGGCGGGGGTGTCCGGCGTGTAGGCACCGCCCTGCAGCAGAGCATCCTGCACCTTGTCCACCAGACCGATGGACAGGAAAATCACCATAGTGGCCCCGTGGGCGGCAAGACTGGCCAGCTTTTCCCGCTCGGGCACCGGGGTGCGGCCTTCCATGCGGGTGATGATCACGGTCTGGCTCACGGTGGGCAGGGTGTATTCGGCATTCAGTGCCGCCGCCGCGCCGCAGAAGCTGGACACGCCGGGCGTGTCATCGTAGGCGATGCCGTCGGCATCCAGTGCATCCATCTGCTCTCGGATGGCCCCGTACAGGCAGGGGTCGCCGGTGTGCAGGCGCACGGTGATTTTGCCGTCTGCCTCCATGGTGCGCATCACATCCAGCACCTGTTCCAACGTCATCTCGGCGCTGTTGTAAATGGCGCAGCCGGGTTTTGCCAGTCCCAGCAGGGCCGGGTTGACCAGACTGCCCGCATAAATGATGCAATCAGCCTCCTGCAGCAGGGCTGCGCCCCGCCGAGTGATCAGGTCCGGGGCACCGGGCCCCGCGCCTACAAAGTGTACCATAGCAGTTACTCCTTTACCAGTACCGTTGCAAAATATCCGGCCTTGCTGCCATCCTGCGGCGGGCGCGCAGTCGAAAGGTCGGGGAAAATCATTTCATCCGGCAGGCCGCAGCTGCACACGAGGGCACTGCGGCTCAACGCACCGTGGGCGTCCAGGGTGTCCAGCAGGGCGGGCAGCTGACGCCCGGTTTTCATCAGGACTTTCGTGCCGGGGGCGTCCAATACCTCGTCGGCCCGGCTGCCGGGGGCGATGGTCAGCGGAGCGTCCATGCCGCCGGTAAGGGGCTGGTTCAGCCGGGCTGCTGCCGCGCAGAAGCTGGGCACACCCGCCGCCATCGCGGTGGCATAGCCCTGCGCCTGCAGGATCTCCTGCAGATAGCCAAAGGTGGCATAAATGGACACGTCACCCAGGTTCAGCATGGCCACATCCTGCCCGGCATCCAAAAAGAGCCGCACTGCGCTGGCAGCGGTCTCGTGAGAGGCGCGCAGCACGGCGGCGTCCCGGCTCATGGCAAACTGCAGGGGCAGAATGGTCTTGCCGTCCAGCTCTGCGCCCAGTGCCCGGCGGGCGATGTCCAGCGCCAGCATCTGCCCGGAAGCGGTCTGCGGCGCAGCCAGCACCGGGCACTGCCGCAGCAGACGCACGGCCTGCAAAGTCAGCAGCTCCGGATTGCCGGGGCCGACGCTGACCCCGTAAAAGGTGCCGGTCATGCGTTGTTCCATTGTTCAAGCAGCTCCTTTGCAGTTTGTGTTGCGCCAAGGGGCCCGTGCTGATTGGAAAACAGCACTGCACCCACCCGGAAGGCTTCGCCCGCCCGGCGGTCGAGGTGCAGCTGGATGGCATCCAGAAGGCTTTCCAGCACCGGGGCGCGCAGTCCGGCGGTGTCCAGCAGCTCCAGACAGGCGTCGGTGGTGGCGGCGGCGTACAAAGCCGCGCACAGCTCCCGGCTTGCCCCACAGAGGGCGGCATGGGCACAGAACAGCTCGGTGCGGCAGTCGGCCGTGTGGGAGTGGGTGTTCATGATGCCGCCGGCCACCTTGACCAGCTTGCCCACATGGCCCACCAGCAGCACCTGTTCAAACCCGGCAGAGACTGCCATATCCAGCGTATCTCCGATGAAGTTGGAGGTCTTGACCACCGGGATGGCCGCAAAGGCCGGGTAGGTGTCGTGCAGGTAGTCCAGCCCGTAGTTGCCCGGGGCAAGGATGAGCCGCTTTGGGGTACCGGCCCGCAAAACAGCCTGGTTCATTTCCAGCTGGATGGTGTCCAGGATGGCCTGCTGGCTCATGGGCTCCACGATGCCGCTGGTGCCCAGCACCGAAAGGCCGCCCTCCACCCCGATGTGCGGGTTGAAGGTGCGCCGGGCCACTTCCTCGCCGTTCTGGATGGAAATGGTCACCGCAAAGCCGCCGGTATAACAGGCGGCTTCAGCCTCCCGGCGCAGGGCCTCGGCAATCATCTGCCGGGGCACATGGTTGATGGCGGCAGCGCCAACGGGTTGGTCGAGGCCGGGTTTGGTCACCCGGCCCACACCTCTGCCGCCGTCGATGCGGATGTCCATACAGCCCGGCAGCAGTTCCACTGCGGCGATCACCGGCAGGCCGGTGGTCACATCCACGTCGTCGCCGCCGTCCTTTTCAATGGCGCATTCGGCCCCAGTGTCGGTGCGGCGGCAGAACAGGGGTGCTACCTCCACCACGATGCCCTTTGGGGTGCGCAGCGCCACCGTCTCCGGCGCATGGCCGGTGAGCAGCAGCCGGGCCGCGCCCGCTGCCCCCAGCGCCGCACAGGTGCCGGTGGTATAGCCGCAGCGCAGCAGCTTCTGCCCGCTGCGGACGTAGTGCTCGAACGTGGGCTTTTGGGGCTTTGCCTGCCCGAACAGGGCCGTGTACTGCGCTTCGCTCAGCGCATAAAGAGCGCGGATGTTGTCCGGGGCAAAGGCGGCATCCGGGGTCAGCACGCCGGAAACATGGTCCGGGAACACGCACACCACTGCGTCCGCGATCTTCTGTGCCATGTCCAGCTCATGCAGGCTCACGATGACCGCAAGGCCCTGTTCATGGGCCAGCTTCTGCAGGATGGTCAGGGCATGGCTGTACTGGATTCTGACGCTTGTGAACGAAGGGTAGGGAAATGGTGCGGAATTATTATATGTATCCGTTATCATACTAAGGGGGTAATTTCGTCTCAGATGCGGCGGCGTCCGTGCATGTGATGCCAGACCGTTAGAAAAACAGACTATTTGGACAGAGAATAAAATATAGAAAGTTACAGGACAGCATATGTGCAGACAAGAGCAGACAAATCATCTTTTCAGCAATCGCGATCTGCGGATTCTTCTGGTTCCGCTGATCGTAGAGCAGATTTTAAACTCCCTGATGGGTACCGCGGACAGCATTATGGTCAGCAACGTGGGATCGGCGGCGATCTCGGCGGTTTCGTTGGTTGACTCCATCAATATTTTAGTGATACAGGCATTCT
>OGZH01002153.1_pt1 | contig 11376 bp, 10 predicted proteins | sample 1576741 | NCBI WGS metagenome assembly OGZH01 (sample SAMEA3541560, study PRJEB24748) | human gut metagenome | biome: human gut; feature: human-associated habitat; material: faeces | place: China | collected 2012 | reverse complement strand
CGAATATACTCATCGAGATCTCCTCCTATTTATTTGCACGAAGAAATTCAGAAAGATATGCTTGAAAATAATATTAACGCATAACTCTCATTATTTTAATATATTTTTAAAATATAATTAAAGTCAACATAAACAATAAGAACCTAGACAAATCTTCCAAATGGTACATTGTATCCGGCTCCGCTTCGTGGTAGACTGTTTTCATAGTGATTTTTATGAAAAAAGGGAAGGAGTGTTTTTATGGGAAGTAAGATAAAAGCAATACAGATTCTTCAGGCAGCAGGCTATATCCTTCTGGGACTGTTTCTGGTGCTGAAGCCTGATACCAGTGTGCGGGCGATCTGTTATGGCTGCGGCGTGATTGCGGCGGCATACGGACTTCTGCATGTGCTCCAGTGCCGGAAAGGTAAGGCAAAGGGCGAACTGATCCTCGGTGTGATCTTTATTGCACTTGGCATGTTCTGTCTGATCACGCCGCAGACGGTGGTATCGTTTTTGCCGTTTCTGCTTGGCGTGGTACTGATGCTGGACGGTATCAGCAAAATCCAGAGAGCACTGGATCTGCGTGTGTTGGATGCAATCGGCTGGGGCAAGCTTCTGACGATCGGGATTCTTTTGATGATCGTTGGTGTGGCTTTGCTTTTCAACCCATTCGGGGCTGTGAAGATGACGATGGTATTCTTCGGAGCCTGCCTGCTGATCGACGGGGCACTGGATTTGTTATTTTTGCTTATCGTTTTGTAAGATGTCAGGGTAAAAAGGTTCAAAAGTCGGTTTTTTCTTGTAAGAAAAGACATTTAACTTTGACATTTTTGAAATTCCAGGAGTGTGATCTATGAAACCGGAACTTGACAATCAGTCTGTTCACCTCTATGTGAGGGTATATAATTATTACAAACAGCTTATTCTGTCGCAACAGCTTGCACCTGGAAGCAGGCTGCCGTCGATCCGGCGGTGTGCGGCAGAATTGCAGATGAGCCGGACAACGGTGGAGACGGCATACATGGTGCTTGCGGCAGAGGGCTATATTATTTCCAGGCCGCAGAGCGGATTTTATGTGACGGACATCGGCAGGACGCGAAAAACGGCAGAATTTCAGAAAAGTGCCGATCAAAAAGAAAAGAAGCCGGTGCTTTACAATTTTGCGTCTGCAAGTGTTGACAGAGAAACCTTCCGGTTTGAACTGTGGAGGCGGTATATCAAAAGTGCACTGCGGCAGGATGAGCGTCTGCTCTCTTATGGAGAACCGCAGGGAGAATACGATCTGCGGGAGGTTCTGTGCAGATATTTGCAAAACAACCGAAATGTGGTTTGTACGCCGGAACATATTGTGATTGGAGCGGGTGTTCAGAGCCTGCTTCACATTCTGTGTCCGTTGATTGAGGGACGTAAAAAAATTGCGTTTTATAATCCGGGATTTCGGCAGGGGCGAGCCGTTTTTGAGGATCATGGTTTTGAACTGTGCGATCGAAAACAGGAGCAGCCGGATGTCTGCTATGTGTCACCTTCGCAGGCGACTGCCTGGGGCGATGTTCTTTCGGTCGGAGAGCGGATGAAGATACTGCGTGAAGCATCTGAAAAAAATATTTTGCTGATCGAGGATGACTACAACAGTGAATTCTGTTATTATCATCATCCATCGCCGTCCATTCAGGGTCTGGCGGGCGGAAACGGAGTCATTTATCTCGGAACATTTTCCAGGCTTTTGCTGCCGTCGATCCGCTTAAGTTTTATGGTGCTTCCGCCGGATCTTCTGGAAAAATATCAGAGACGCAGAGATTTTTATAATCAGACGGCATCCAAAACGGAACAGATCGCATTGTGTCAGTTTATCCGGGATGGTCATCTGGAAAGTCAGATTCGTAAATCCAGGAAACACTATTTAGCGAAAACAAAAATTTTGTGCAGTGAAGCGAAAAGGATTTTTGTAGAAGAGGCAAAAGTTACGGCCGGGGAGACCGGATTTGTAAGCCTTCTGGAAATTTTCGGAGCAGGAAATCTGCGGGAAGTTCTGTACAGAGCAGAAGAAAAAGGTTTTGCTTTTTTATCTGCGGATGAAAGTGAGCAAGGGATCCGTCTTGCTCTTTCCTGTGCAGCAGTTCCGGTGGAGAAGTTTTCAGAGGCGTTACAGCTGCTGAAGCAGTGTTTCTGAATTTTGCAATGAGATTTAAAAATGCTTTCGATGGAAATACCGTTTCGCATGCAGATGTGGTGATGCGAAAACATTATGAAAGGAAAAGAAAATGGCGAGACAAAAGAATAAAATATTGATGTTTTTGTTTTCTCTGATCCCGGGAGCAGGACAGATGTATATGGGATTTATGAAGCAGGGATTGTCTTTAATGACAATCTTTGCAACGTTATGTGCAGTGGGTATCTGGCTGGATATCAAGCCGCTGCTTTTCTTTGCACCGATCATTCTGCTGTACAGCTTTTTCGATGCAACCAACAAGAATTCGATGGACGCAGAAGCGTTTAAAAAATTGGAGGATCATTATCTCTGGGGTGATGACTGGATGGAGTGGAGCGAAGGCTTAAAGGACAGCATCAGCAGACGGGATGGTAAAAAGGCCATGGGAACGGTTTTGTATATCGTGGCGGCGTGCATGATCTGGAGTGTTGTCAAATATTTTGCGGACATCATCTACGGGCCGACCAGTCTGCCAGGTGCTGTGATCGCAAAGATTCCGGTTGCTGTTGTTGCTGTATTTGTTTTATGGGTAGGCCGCAAACTGATGAAGAGTGCTTCTGATGAAGAAAAAAGATTCTATCGTGGAATGCCGTATCCGTATGCACAGAGCATGGGGATCCATATGAACGGTGAGCGTATGCCAAATCCATGGGAGCGTGTGTGGAGTGATCCGCAGAGAATGCAGCATCCGGAGCAGGAGCCGGTCAGAGAAACGGTTGTGGAAGAAGCTGCAGCTGCACAGGAAACCGCAGAAAAAGCAAAAGTAGAACTTCGCAAAGAAAACGAAACAAAAGAGGTTGTGAAACCACAGGAAGAAAAAGCGGGGACTGCACAGGAAAATGAGACACAGACAGGCACAGAGGAAACCGATGTGGTCGAAGAAGTGGCAGAAGCTGAAAAAGAAAGAGAAATCAAAGAAACGCTTGAAACCATGGAAGCGGAAGCTGCTGTGGAAAAATCCTGAAGCATGTTTTTGTGTTTCTGACAGCAGAGCTGAGCAAGTAGCGAAGCGGATTGTGAATGTCCGCTTTACCTGAATAGTTACAAAAATCCCTTCATAAGATACAGTAAACGGACGGACTTATGGAGGGATTTTTCTGTCATTTCTACTCTTTTTGTCGATGTATATGATACCGTTTGTTCTGCTTTACGTTGTCGGTTATGCCTTTCTGAAAAAGAGAGATGCATACGGTGATTTTGTGCGTGGTGCCGGGGAAGGAATCCACACGGCATTTGCGATCCTGCCGACACTTGTCGGTCTGATGACAGCCGTAGGGATCCTGCGGGCATCGGGTTTCCTTAAATGGCTCTCGGATATCCTTGGCAGGCTTTTTGCCGGAATCGGATTTCCGGTGCAGCTTGTGCCGCTTGCAGTGGTGCGTCTGTTTTCCGCCAGTGCGGCGACCGGATTTCTTCTGGATATTTTTAAAGAATTCGGGCCGGATTCCAAGATCGGAATCATTGCATCACTGATGCTCAGCTGCACGGAAACGGTATTTTATACGATGAGCGTTTATTTTATGGCAGCAAAAGTGACAAAAACACGGTATACGCTGGCAGGTGCACTGCTTTCTGTTTTTGCCGGGATTGCCGCCAGCTTTTTTCTTGGAAATTTTCTACAGCTTTAAGGACCATTCCTGGCAGTTCCAGACGGTTGTCACGATATCCTGATAGAATTCCGGCTCATGGCAGATCAGCAGAATACTTCCCTTATATTCCTGAAGAGCTTTTTTCAGTTCTGCTTTTGCGTCAACATCGAGGTGGTTGGTCGGCTCGTCCAGCAGCAGAATATTGCTCTCACGGTTCAAAATCTTGCAGAGACGTACTTTTGCCTGCTCGCCGCCGCTCAGTACACGCACCTGACTCTCGATGTGTTTGGTGGTCAGACCGCATTTTGCCAGCATGGAACGGATCTCGTACTGTGTCATTGCCGGAAATTCGCTCCAGATCTCTTCGATACAGGTCGAAGTGTTCTGCGTATCGGACTCCTGCTCAAAATAACCGATATGCTGATAATCGCCAAGATGCACTTTGCCGGAATACGGTTTGATCAGCTGCAGAATGCTTTTCAGAAGCGTGGTCTTACCGATACCGTTTGCACCGGTCAGGGCAATGCGTTCGCCGCGTTCCATGCGGATATTTAACGGTTTTGTCAGCGGTTCGTCGTAACCGATCACCAGATCGTTTGTCTCGAAGATCATCTTTCCGGAAGTACGGGCCGTTTTAAAGTGAAACTCCGGCTTTGGTTTTTCACGATCCAGTTCGATGATGTCCATTTTGTCCAGTTTTTTCTGGCGTGCCATCGCCATATTCCTTGTAGCGACGCGGGCTTTGTTGCGGGCAACGAAATCCTTGAGGTCGCTGATCTCCTGCTGCTGGCGGTTGTAGGCAGCCTCAAGCTGGGCTTTCTTCATGGCGTAGACTTCCTGGAATTTATCGTAATCGCCCGGATAGCGGTCAAGTCTGCAGTTTTCCATATGATAGATCAGGTTGATGACGCTGTTCAGGAACGGAATATCATGGGAGATCAGAATAAAGGCATTTTCATAATCCTGGAGATAGCGTTTCAGCCATTCAATGTGCTGCTCATCCAGATAGTTGGTCGGCTCGTCCAGAAGTAGGATGTCTGGTTTTTCCAGCAGAAGCTTTGCCATCAGTACACGGGTACGCTGTCCGCCGGAGAGGTCGGTTACATCACGGTCAAGCCCAAGCTCTTCCAGACCGAGTGCACGGGCGATCTCGTCTACTTTTGTGTCGATCATATAGAAATCGTGCTGCTCTAAAAGCTCCTGATATGTGCCGGTCTCGGCGAGCAGACGTTCCATTTCTTCCGGTGTGGCATCGCCCATCTGTTCATACATACGGTTCATTTCCGCTTCCATTGCAAATAAAAACTGAAAAGCAGAACGCAGGACATCACCGATCGTCATGCCCTTTTCCAGGACAGAATGCTGATCCAGATAGCCGACACGGACATTTTTTGCCCATTCGACCGTTCCCTCATCCGGTGTCAGTTTTCCGGTGATGATATTCATAAACGTGGACTTGCCTTCTCCGTTTGCACCGATCAGGCCGATATGTTCGCCTTTGAGGAGACGAAAAGAAACATTGTCGAAAATCGCACGGTCACCAAAACCATGCGTCAGATTTTTTACATTTAAGATCATAATTACTCCTGTCAAATTTTGTGAAGTTATGAAAGTTGTGAGATGCCATATGAATTGTTTCGTACTTCGTACTTTCACAATTCTTTCTACGCTCCGCTTCGGTCGGGGCGGGTTCCAAGGTCTTTCATCCACTTATGAGCAAGCTCATGTGGATTTAGACCTTTTGACCCTGGCATCATATAAAGAATTTGCAGTTTTAACCTCACAGAAGCAGCGATATAATAATAGAAAGCTTTTGTGAGGTTTTTTGTATTGTTTGTAAAGATCAAAACATTTCACCGCAAAAAGATCGTGGCTGTTTTTGCACTGTGCATGGCGGCGATGCTTTTTCTGATTGGGCGGCTGGGGTATCTGATGCTGCTTCGGGCAGATTATTACAGCGAAAAAGCACAGGATCTCCATGAGAGGGAGCGAAGTATCAAAGCGGCCCGCGGAAAAATTCTGGACTGCAACGGAAAAGTGCTGGCAGATAATAAGACGGTATGTACGATTTCTGTGATCCACAGTCAGATCAAAGAGCCGGAAAAAGTGATCGATGTGCTGACAGAAGAACTGGGGCTGGAGCGTGACCAGGTCAAGAAACGCGTGGAAAAGAACAGTTCCATTGAGCGGATCAAAACGAATGTGGATAAACAGACAGGGGATAAAATAAGAGAATACGATCTGGCTGGCGTGAAAGTAGATGAAGACTATAAGAGAAATTATCCATATGGAAATCTGGCTTCCAAAGTGCTTGGATTTACCGGAAGTGACAATCAGGGGATCGTGGGACTGGAAGTCAAATATGAGAGCATCTTAAAAGGAACAGACGGGCAGATTCTGACCATGACGGATGCCAGAGGTGTGGAATTATCCGACACCGGAGAAGGAAGAAAAGAGCCGGTTTCCGGGAAAAATCTAATCTTAAGCCTGGATGCAAACCTGCAGGAGTATGCACAGCAGGCGGCTTACCAGGCACTGGAACAGAAACAGGCAGACAGCGTCTCCATTATTCTGATGCGGCCCGGGAACGGGGAGATCCTGGCGATGGTAAATGTACCGGAATACGATCTGAATGATCCGTTTAACCTGAAAAAAAGTACGAATGGCATGTCACAGCAGGAAATTCAGGATGAAAGAAACAAAATGTGGCGAAATGGCTGCATCAACGACACGTATGAGCCGGGTTCGACATTTAAGATCATAACGGCATCGGCAGCTCTGGAAGAGGGCGTTGTAACACCGGAAGATACTTTCAGCTGTCCCGGATTTCGGATTGTCGATGACAGGAGGATACGCTGCCATAAAACGACCGGTCATGGAAGTGAGACGTTTGTGCAGGGGGTCATGAATTCCTGCAATCCGGCGTTTATGGAGATAGGAGAGAGAACAGGTGTGGATGGCATGTACGAGTATTATCACAAGCTGGGATTGTTCAGTCAGAGCGGAATAGACCTTCCCGGAGAGGCAAACTCCATCATGCATAAGAAGGAAAATGTCGGGCCGGTAGAGCTTGCCACCATGTCGTTTGGACAGTCATTCCAGGTGACTCCGATACAGTTCATATCTGCAGTGTGCACGGTTGTGAATGGAGGGCATACGGTAACTCCACATTTGGGAAAAAGGATAATAGACAGCAGTAAAGAAACTATTACAGCCATTGAATTTGACGAGCAGAGACAGGTTATAGATGAGGAGACATCACAGAAGATGCGGGAGATGCTTGAGGCAGTCGTTGCCGAGGGCGGCGGATCAAAGTGTGCCATAGAGGGCTGCAGGATAGGCGGAAAGACCGCCACGAGTGAGAAACTTCCCAGAGGAACAGGCAGATACATATCTTCTTTTATAGGATTTGCGCCGGCGGATGATCCTCAAGTCCTGACGGTCGTGCTAATAGATGAGCCCGAGGGCACATATTATGGAGGAACCATAGCGGCCCCTGTTGTGAGAGATATTTTTTTGAATATTCTTCCCTATTTGGGAATTGACAAAGCCACAAATGAGTATTAAATTTATCTCAGTCTGAAAACAGTTTAAGAAATACATAGTCCGCGGTGTGCGGGCAGGTAAGGAGTACAAAATGAATTTAGATTTAAAGATTGTTTTACCGGTAGTGATAGCATTCTGTATCAGCGTGGTGCTGTGCCCTATAGTTATACCGTTCCTGAAGAAGCTCAAGTTCGGTCAGTTTGTCAGGGATGACGGCCCACAGGCACATTTGAAGAAGGCCGGAACACCAACCATGGGTGGACTTATAATCCTTCTGTCACTTACGATCACGACGCTTATCTATATGAAGAAATATCCGGATGTCCTTCCGGTGCTTTTTGTGACACTTGGATTTGGACTTATCGGATTTATCGATGATTACATCAAAGTTGTTATGAAGAGATCAATGGGACTTCACGCATGGCAGAAGATGCTCGGACAGATTGTCGTTACGGGAGTATTTGCATATTATGTAGAGAAGTATTCAGATATCAACAATGAGCTTATAATACCATTCCTTGGCAAGACGGTTCAGCTCAACAGCACACTCTATGTGATACTGTTGTTCTTCATCGTGCTTGGAACAGTTAATGGTGCGAACTTCACAGATGGACTTGACGGACTTGCGTCATCAGTCACGGTTCTCATAGCCACATTCTTTGCGGTTGTAGCAGTGGGAACAGACTCAGGTGTTGCTCCGGTTGCCTGCGCAGCGGTTGGATGTCTTCTTGGCTTCCTTGTGTACAATGTGTACCCTGCAAAGGTATTCATGGGAGACACAGGTTCTCTGGCACTCGGTGGATTTGTTGCATCAACAGCGTATATGCTCAAGATGCCTATATTCATAGTTATAATAGCTTTCATATACTTCATTGAAGTATTATCAGTTATAATACAGGTTGTTTCATTCAAGCTTACAGGCAAGAGAGTGTTCAGAATGGCACCTATACATCATCATTTTGAGCTCGGGGGATGGCCTGAGTCAAAGGTCGTTGCTATATTTTCTATAGTGACTGCAGTCCTCTGTGTGGTAGGTTTACTGGCTCTGTAATGTAGAAAGGAGAAAATGGTGCAGTGGTGCACCATGGTGAAATGATATGGAGATCAATACAGCGATAGTAGCAGGAACAGGAAAGAGTGGAATCAGTGCAACCAAGCTTCTGGTAAATCATGGAGTAAAGGTTTATCTGTTCGATGAGAACAAGGATAGAGATATAGAGGCGATAAAGGAGAAGACAGGCGATTCAGAGCTTGTTCAGATAGAACTCGGTGAGCTTGGAGAGGATGCCCTCTCATCATCACAGCTCATGGTCATCAGTCCGGGAATCCCTGTTGATGCGCCATTTACAGATGTGGTGAGAAATGCGGGAATACCTATCTGGAGTGAGATAGAGCTGGCATACCATTATGGTAAGGGTAAGATAGCAGCCATAACAGGAACAAACGGCAAGACTACAACTACAGCCCTTGTGGGAGAGATAGTCAGGGCACACAATGCCAAGACCATCGTTGTGGGAAATATTGGAATACCTTACACAGAGCTGTGCGACACAACAGACGATGATTCAGATACAGTTGCAGAGATAAGCAGTTTCCAGCTTGAGACGGTTATAGATTTTCATCCGAATGTCAGTGCAATACTCAACTTGACTCCGGATCATCTGAACAGGCACTATACATTTGAGAATTATGGAAATGTAAAGTTTTCAATAACAAAGAATCAGACCATGGATGATGTGACAGTCCTCAACTATGATGATGAGCATACACGCGCCATGGGAGAGAAGGCAAAGGATCATTGCCATGTAGTATATTTCAGCAGACTGGAGAAGCCGGCCGGTGGAGTATATGTAGAGGATGGGGATATCATCCTCGAGGATGGCGATAAGAAGATCAATGTACTTGCCATTAAGGATCTTAAGCTCATGGGAGCTCACAATGTTGAGAATGTTCTGGCAGCAGTTGGAATATCATATTATATGGGAGTCCCTGTTGATGTTATCAGAGATGTTGCAACATCATTCAAGGCTGTTGCTCATAGAATAGAATATGTTGACACCATCGATGGTGTCGCATACTACAATGATTCAAAGGGAACAAACCCTGATGCAGCCATAAAGGGAATACAGGCCATGGTGGCTCCTACATTCCTCATAGGTGGAGGCTATGACAAGGGTTCTGAGTACGACGAGTGGATAGAGGCGTTTGACGGCAAGGTAAAGTGGCTCGTTCTCATAGGCCAGACTGCGCAGAAGATAGCTGACTGTGCCAAGAGACATGGATTTAACTCAATTATATTTGAGGAGAATCTTCAGGATGCGGTAGCATATTGCCATGAGAATGCGGTTGACGGAGATGCGGTGCTTCTCTCACCTGCATGTGCAAGCTGGGGACAGTTTGACAACTACGAGCAGAGAGGCGATATGTTCAAGGAGTATGTAAGAAGCTATAAGGAGTGATCTGATTGCATGGAGGTCCTGAGGTTTCAGAAGATAGAGTGAGAGATGCACGAAAACGGTGTCCGGGAGGATATGTGGATGTGACCATGCTCCTGGCGCTGGGGATGATTCTGATATTTGGGCTTGCCATGATATACAGTACGAGCAGTTACAGGGCGTACGACCTGTACGGAGATCAGATGTACTTTTTTAAAAGACAGGCACTTTATATGTTGCTGGCGATCCTCGCCATGTACATAGTGTCAAGATATGACTACAGGCGGCTGCTCAGGCTGTCTGCGGTCATTTTGCTGTCATCACTTGTTCTTCAGGTGGTGGTGCTGATAATAGGAACGGCCAGCCATGGGTCAGCAAGATGGATATATATTGGACCTATAGGATTTCAGCCATCAGAATATGCCAAGACGGCGATCATAATCTACACCTCGGCGAGGGCTGCCGTGGAGAGCAAAAATCTGTGCAGACCGGGCTGCCTTATAAAGGTAATGATCCTGCCCGTGATCACCATAGCCCTGATCGGTGTGGAGAATCTCAGCACGGCTATAATCTGTTTTGCAATCCTTTTTGTAATATTGTTTGTGGGAAGCCCCAGGGTCAGACATTTTGTTCTGATCGGTATATTTGGTGTTGTCGGGAGTGTGCTTTTCATAATGTTCGCAGGCTACAGGGCGAACAGAGTCAAGATATGGCTTGATCCTGAGAATTACGCAGATGGCTATCAGACGGTTCAGTCGTTATATGCCGTTGGTTCCGGTGGACTGTTTGGAGTGGGCTTTGGGAGAAGTGTCCAAAAGATGGGGTTTATTCCGGAGTCACATAATGATATGATATTCTCAGTCGTGTGTGAGGAGCTCGGAATTGTCGGAGCGGCATTTATACTTATCGTTTTTCTTATATTACTTAGGCGGATGGCTGTGACGGCCATGAATGCCAGAGACAGATTTGGAAGCATGCTCACAGCGGGAGTGATGGCACATGTGGCGGTCCAACTGCTGATAAATGTGAGTGTTGTCACGAATACCATTCCGCCGACAGGTGTGCCGATGCCATTTGTCAGTTATGGCGGAAGTTCGATAATTTTCATTCTGATGGAGATGGGGATAGTGATGTCCGTATCCAGAGGAATTTCGTATGACGAAACAGACATATGACAGATCCTTTAAAGGAAGATTTGAATGGAAAACAACAATAGACGAAATGTTAATAAAAATAGAATGAGCAGAAATGTTGATGTTGCGCAGACCAGACGTGAAAGCGGCTATGTGGATGTCATGACCGGAAAACGCCTCGACGGAAGGGTCAAGGTTCCGGTTGATAAGAGAAGACAGCAGACAGACAGCCGCAATGGACAGCGGAGAGCAGACGGAGATATGCGCCGCAGGACGGATGAGCAGACACGAAGAAGGCCTGATGGGGAGCACCGCAGAACAGGCGAACAGGCGCGCAGAAGACCAGACGGAGAGCGTCGCAGATCTGACGAGCAGGTGCGCAGAAGACCAGACGGAGAGCGCCGCAGATCTGACGAACAGGTGCGCAGGCCGGCTACAATAAAGGCGAAACAGTGAAATGGACTTCAAAGTACGGCAGTGTC
>OGZH01002149.1_pt1 | contig 11384 bp, 4 predicted proteins | sample 1576741 | NCBI WGS metagenome assembly OGZH01 (sample SAMEA3541560, study PRJEB24748) | human gut metagenome | biome: human gut; feature: human-associated habitat; material: faeces | place: China | collected 2012 | reverse complement strand
CTGAAAGAAGACAACCTGCGTGAAGCGGCTGTATGGTTTACCTTGCTGAAAGAGGCTATTGACTTTTGGAGGAAATTGGATTATTATTTAAACTGTATAACTTTAAGTATGCTTATTTTTAAGATATATGATTTGCAAAGGAGTTGAAAAAAGTGCCGGATCTTTCGATAATTTTCGATATGGGTGTTGTTGCACTGCGTTTTCTTATGCCTGTTTATGCAATAATAATTGTGTACCAGTGCTTTGCCGCAATGCGCCGTCGCCGCCGTCCCGAAACTCCTTTGATTTCACTTTTGAACCCTGCAACGGGCGAGATGCTCCCCGTGCTTTTCTGGGAAAATTCAATCGGCAGAAGTAAAAGCAGTGATGTAACCGTTGATGACCCGACAGTTTCAAGAAATCATTGTGTACTCCTTCGCCGTAAAGACGGTTGGTATGTAAGCGATACCGACTCAAAGAGCGGCACAATGCTCAACGGCAAAAGAACAAGAGGCAGAGCAAAGGTGCTTATTGACGATACAATAACAATAGGCGGTACAAGCCTTATAGTAAAAAGAGGCGAGGAGTTCCAACAGCCGTTGCAGTCGAGCTGGTTTTTCTCAAAGGTCAGCGATAAGCCTGCAATGAAATCGTGGAAGCTTATGCTTCTTATTACATTTTTTCACTTCTTTATGTGCGTTCAGGCAATGTTCTGGAATGACGGCACAAATACAATGGCTCCGCTCGTGCTGTTCGGCGCTCTTGCGGCTGTTGAATGGGGATTCTTCTTTATCTCCTATTTTGTAATCCGCAGAGTAAATTTCGAGCTTGAATCGCTCGCCCTGTTTTTGACGGGCATAGGCGTAATGATGCTTATCAGACAGTCGGAACGCTCAGCTTATGTTCAGCTTGTTGCCGCCGCAATAGGTATGATTTTCTTCTGCATAATTATCAAGCTGATTGAAGATCCCGACAAGGTAAATAAACTCAGACTTCCGGCAATGATTTGTGCGGTCGGTCTTTTGGGTGTAACAATTGTATTCGGTAAGATTACAAACGGCGCCGCCAACTGGATTTATATCGGCTCGTTTTCATTTCAGCCGTCAGAGCTTGCAAAGATTATTTTCATCTTTATCGGCGCAAGTTCGCTTGATGTGTTGATGACAAAGAAGAACCTGCTTGAGTACATTATCTTCTCGGCAGTATGCGTCGGTCTTTTGGCTCTTATGGGTGACTTCGGTACTGCGCTCATCTTCTTTGTAACATTTTTGCTCACAGCGTTTATGCGCTCGGGCGATTTCAAGACGATTATTCTTGCTGTTGCCGCTGCAATTTTCGGCGTAACCTTTGTCCTCAAGTTTAAACCGTATGTTGCCGACCGTTTTTCGGGCTGGCGCCATGTGTGGGAACATACTCAGGACAACCTCGGTTATCAGCAGGCAAGAGTTCTCACATATATGGCAAGCGGCGGACTTTTCGGCGTAGGTATCGGCAACGGTTTTTTAAAGCAGGTTGCCGCATCCGAAAGTGACCTTGTTTTCGGACTTGTTTCGGAAGAAATGGGAGTTATCGTTGCGTTCACACTTGCCGTGGCAGTAGGTGCAATGTTTATTTATGCAAGGGCAATTACAACCCGAAGCAGAAGCACCTTTTATTCAATTTCAGCGTGCTGTGCGGCAGGACTTTTTGTCGTTCAGCTTTCTCTCAATGTTTTCGGTGCAACCGATGTCCTTCCGCTTACAGGCGTAACATTTCCGTTTGTGTCTGCCGGCGGTTCAAGTATTATGTCTTGTTGGGGACTTGTTGCATTCATCAAAGCCGCAGACGAGAGAACTTATTCGGTAAAAAGATAAGTTTAGTAAATTGAAAACTTGTTTTTCATATATGTACTTTGGTATTAAATAAAATTAGTGCCTTTACTTGCGGGCGTCCAATGAACGCCCCTACTGATACACAGGGTGGTGTAAGGTTTGAAAAAAATACTTCGCAGAAGTACACTTATATATATAGTTGCGCTTGCGTTTATCGGCGGACTCGGCTATCTTGCCTTTGAGCTTGTAACAGGGGCAGACGATTGGGTTGATCAGGCATATAATGCGCATATAGCAGGTGACGGCGGCCTTGCACAGGCAGGAGCGATTTATGACCGCAACGGCACGGCTCTTGCACAGACGGTTGACGGTAAAAGAGTTTATAACGAAAGCGAGAGCGTAAGAAAATCTCTGCTTCATGTTGTCGGTGATGACAGCCTTAACATTTCAACGGCTGTTCAAAGTATGTATCGTTCTCAGCTGATAGGCTATAACCTTGTTTTCGGACTTAATATGCCGGAATCATTGCGTGCCTCTCACGATATAAAGCTGACAGTTGATTCCGCAACCTGTGCGGCGGCTTATGATGTTCTTGCAGCTTATAACAAAAAAGGTGCCTGTGTAATATATAACTACAAAACAGGCGAGGTTATCTGTTCCATAAGCACCATGGCTTACGATCCGCAGGCTCCTCCCGAAATTACCGAGGACAACGAAAGCGAATACGAGGGCGTTTACCTTGATAATGTGCTTTCGTCAACCTTTACTCCGGGTTCAATCTTCAAAATCGTTACATCTGCGGCGGCAATCGAGAATATTCCCGACCTTTATGACCGCACTTGGGTTTGTAACGGAAGTGAGAACATAGGCGGAAGTGAAGTTACCTGTACGGAAACTCACGGAACGCTGACATATAAAGAGGCAATGGCACATTCCTGCAATATTGTTTTTGCAAAGCTTGCCGTTGAACTCGGAAGTGACACAATGACAAAAACTGCCGAGAAAATCGGCATTAACAGCTCCTTTGATGTTGACGGAATTAAAACCGCAAAAGGTTCATATGATGTCAGCGATGCCAATGAAAACCAGCTTGGCTGGTCGGGTGTAGGTCAGTATAATGACAAGGTAAACCCGATGCAGATGGCAATTATCTGCGGTGCAATCGCAAACGGCGGTAAGGCTACAAACCCTACCCTTATCAAAGATGAGTCCATACTCTCCGCACTCGGCATAAACTACAAGAGCAGCGGACAGGAACTTTTTTCATCCGATACGGCGGCAAAGCTTGATGATGTTATGAGATACACTGTTTCGGATTACTACGGTGACAACCTTTTTGGCGGACTTACAGTCTGTGCCAAAACAGGTACGGGTGAAGTCGGCGATGATAAGAACCCTAACGGCTGGATGGTCGGCTACTCAAAAGATGAGGACTGCCCTCTCGCCTTTGCCTGTGTTGTACAGGATTCGGGTTTCGGTTTCCAATATGCCGGTCCCGTGGTTGAGGCCGCAATGATTCAGGCTGCAAAAAGCCTTGGAGCGTCTGCGGTGCAGTAAATTAAAATTATATTATTGAAAATACAGTTTGACCGATTTTTTCGGTACATTGAAAGGAAGAACCCTGATGAATTTTTTAAAGGCTATGTTCGGCAACTACAGCAAGCGTGAAGTTAAGCGTGTGCAACCAATCTGTGACAAGGTGCTTGCACTCGAAGATAAATATGCGGCTATGAGCGAAAGTGAACTCAAGAACCAGACAACAATTCTTAAAGAAAGACTTGCCAACGGCGAAACAACAGACGACATTCTCCCCGAAGCATTTGCAACCTGTCGTGAGGCAGGCTGGAGAGTGCTTGGTATGAAGCACTTCCCCGTTCAGATTATCGGCGGTATCGTTCTTCACCAGGGCAGAATCGCCGAGATGAAAACCGGTGAAGGTAAAACCTTGGTTGCTACCCTCCCTGCATACCTCAACGCTCTTACAGGCGAAGGTGTTCACATTGTAACAGTCAACGATTACCTTGCCCGCCGTGACTCAGAGTGGATGGGCAAGCTTTACAGATACCTCGGTCTTTCGGTTGGTCTTATCTGCCACGATCTCGATAACGAGGGCAGAAAAAAGGCTTATGCCGCAGACATTACATACGGAACAAACAACGAACTCGGTTTTGACTACCTCCGTGACAATATGGTGGTTTACAAGGAAAACAAGGTTCAGCGCCCACACGCATTTGCAATTGTCGATGAGGTTGACTCAATCCTTATTGATGAGGCGAGAACTCCTCTTATTATTTCGGGTAAGGGCGACAAGTCAACAGACCTTTATGCAAAGGCTGACGCTTTTGCAAAAACTCTTAAAGTTCAGCGTTTTGCAGAACTTGATGCAAAAGAGGATATGGAGGAATATTACAAGGAAAACGACATTGATTATGTTGTTGATGAAAAGCAGAAAACAGCAACCCTCACACAGAGCGGTGTTAAGAAAGCCGAAGAATTTTTCGGTATTGAAAACCTTACCGATCCCGATAACCTTACAATTCAGCACCATGTAAATCAGGCTATCAAGGCCAACGGCGTTATGAAGCTTGATGTTGACTATGTTGTCAAGGACGGCGAAGTTATCATCGTTGACGAATTTACAGGTCGTCTTATGTACGGCCGTCGTTTTAACGAAGGTCTTCACCAGGCTATTGAGGCTAAAGAGGGCGTAAAGGTTCAGAGCGAAAGCAAGACTCTTGCTACAATCACATTCCAGAACTACTTCCGTCTTTACAAAAAGCTTTCGGGTATGACAGGTACTGCTCAGACAGAGTCGGAAGAATTCCAGGAAATCTACAAGCTTGATGTTGTTGAAATTCCTACAAACAAGCCTGTTTTAAGAAAAGACCTCCCCGATTCGGTTTATAAGACAGAAAACGGCAAGTTCCACGCTGTTATTGATGCAATTGTTGAGGCTCACGAAAAGGGACAGCCTGTCCTTGTCGGTACAATTTCAATTGAGAAGTCGGAGCTTCTTTCAAAAATGCTCAAAAAGAGAGGCATCAAGCACAATGTCCTCAATGCAAAACAGCATGAAAAAGAGGCTGAAATTGTTGCTCAGGCAGGTAAACTCGGTGCGGTAACAATCGCAACCAACATGGCAGGTCGTGGTACCGATATCATCCTCGGCGGTAACGCAGAGTATATGGCAAAAGCCGCAATGCGTAAGCAGGGCTTTACAGAGGAGCTTATCGAAGAAGCTACAGGTTATGCGGAAACCGATGATGAAGAAATCATCAATGCAAGAAATACATTCAGAGAACTGAATGACAAGTATAAGGAAGAAATTAAGGGCGAGGCTGAAAAGGTAAGAGAGGCCGGAGGTCTTTACATTATGGGTACGGAAAGACACGAGTCACGCCGTATTGATAACCAGCTCCGTGGTCGTGCAGGCCGTCAGGGCGATCCGGGCGTCAGCCGTTTCTTCCTCTCAACCGAGGATGACCTTATGCGTCTGTTCGGCGGTGACAGAATGAAAATGATGATGGAGCGTATGAATGTTGCCGAAGATATGCCTATTGAGAACAAAATGCTCACAAGTATTATCGAAGGCTCACAGGAAAAGGTTGAGCTTCGTAACTTCGGCATTCGTAAGGATGTCCTCCAGTACGATGATGTTATGAACAAACAGCGTGAAATCATCTACGGTCAGCGTGATCAGGTTCTTAACGGTGAGGATCTCCACGAAACAATCCTCAAAATGGTTGAGGATACAATCGCAACTTCAATCAAGCAGTATCTCCCCGAAGGTCCTGCAGAGCATTGGAACTTCCAGAGTCTTAAGGATTACTATGCAGGCTGGCTTATCAGAGATGATTCTAAGTACGATTTCAGCCTTGAAGATCTTGAAAATATGGAACCCGAAGAGATTCAGAAGATGCTCGTTGATGATGCTCTTGAAATCTACAAGGAAAACGAAGAACTTCTTCCAGAGGAAACAATCCGTGAGATGGAGCGTGTTTACCTCCTCAAGAATGTTGATACACATTGGATGGATCACATCGACAATATGGATCAGCTCAAGAGCGGTATCAGACTTCGTTCATACGGTCAGCACGATCCTGTTGTTGAGTACAGAGTTGAAGGCTTCGATATGTTTGATGAGATGATTGAAAGCATTCGTGAGGATACTGTCAAGATGATGCTCATTATGCCAAAGCGTGTTTATGAGATTCAGAAAAGACAGGATGCAATTGCAGCGGCAAAGAGAGCAGCTCAGAGGGCTGCCGCAGCGGCAAAGTCTGCATCCGATGATGAAGAAGCTGTTGAACAGTCGGACGCCGTAAAGCAAGCGCTTCACCGTGAGCAGGTTGCTCAGCCTACAGAAACTTCTGCAGACGGTACGGATTCTGTCAACAAGACTATCCGTAAGGGCAAGAAAATCGGCAGAAACGATCCCTGTCCGTGCGGCAGCGGTAAAAAGTACAAGAAGTGCTGCGGCAGAGATCTTTAATATGTTTGCATAAAGCGGTTTGTATAATTGCGATTTAAGTGAATTACATTTTGAAGGGCAGAGAGCAATACTCTGCCCTTTATTTGTGCCGAATTTTCAAGGTATTCGGTGATTAATTTGATGAGATATAGATATTGATTATAAAAATATATCTGAAAAATTCTGCAAAATGCTGGTTTTGGGGCATTTTAAAAGCAGCAATCGCAAAATAATACATATTTTCGCACGCACAGCATGGAGTAAACCTGCATAAAAATTTTTGATATTTTTGAAAAAGAATTAAAAATCAACAAATTTAGTGCCGAAATTGACTTTTTAACTGCCTGTTAAGGTTGTGTAATGGGTATAATTTATCTTAAACACAAAAAATGGCGATAAATAAGTAATAAAATCACATTATGGTCAAAAATATTAAATCGTGCTTGCAGATATGCAAAATAGCCAAAAATATTACCAAAAGTTTGGCTGTATTGCCTCTACAAATATGCAATAAAATATTATATACTTGTATACAAGTAAAAAAGAAGAACAAATTCAAAAAATTGCGTTTCATAATTAGTTGGCAGATATATTGGACTGTCCTATGCAGTTCTGTTTAATTGTACTTTGACTGCCAAAACAAAGTAATCGGCAATGAAGGAGAAGAAAAAATTATGAAATTAGGTAAAAAGCTTTGCATAACCGCAAAGAAAAGCTTTTCTCTTGTGCTTGCACTTACCCTCATGCTTTCGATATGTGCCGTGTCGGGTATGTCGCTTAATGTGTTTGCGGCAACATCTTTGGATCAGAAGATTTACATTAACCTGAACAAGAATAAGGAATGGAATGGTTTTTCTTCTGTTACATGTCGTTTTGCTCAGGATAACGGCACGGTTCTTAAAACAGAAAAGGTAAGCAAAGATCCTTCGTCGGAAGTTTTTGAAGCCACTGCACCATCCGGTGCAACAAAAATTGAGCTTTCTTCCGGGGTTAATTTTACTCTTCCCGAAAAGACTGTTGCAAACGGTTCCCGCCGTATCTATCTTAATAACAGCAATAATACCTATAAGGAAGCTTATGCATATTCTTGGGTAAACGAGGATGACTTCAACGCAGAGTGGCCGGGTGCTGCAATGACTAAGACATCTTCAGACAGCGATTACTACTATGTAGATGTTAAGTCATCCCATAAAAATGTAATCTTCAGCAACAAGGGCGAAACACAAACAAGCGACCTCGGTATTAACGACTCATACAGTGCCGATAATGCTCTTTATGATGCTTCAAAAAGTCAGTGGACTAACCCGTTCATCAAGACCATCGACATTTCTGGTGCTACGGGCGACACAGAATTTTATCTTTCTACCGACGGCTCGTTCAAAGAAAGTAAATACCTTTCTGTTGAATCTCCCGACAAACAGTCGAAAGCAACATATAAAAAAGTTTATGTTTCAAACGATGACTGGAAGTCGCTTGCAAAGGTTTATGCAACTTTTGACTACAACGATGCCTATGAAGGAACAGTTGAGCTTACAAAAGACACCAAAGACACCAAGGTAAGCGGTTCTGTGGTGTTCAAAGGTGAAATTCCGGCGGGTGCGCTTTTAAGATTCCATCCGAACGAACATAACCTCAACGGTGCATCTTCTGCAACATCATATCCGACAGATTCGGAATATGATGGTTCGGGCTACAACGATAACACGGCTACATATGTTAAGACAGCCAGAGGCGAAGGCTGGACAAAATTCTCGGAAATAGACAATGTAAACTATGGTGCTGTCGTTGAAAATTCATTCTCAGATAATCCTAACATCGTAGGCGTTGACGCAACATACTTTGACTACTGGTCTGATATGGAGCAGGAGAAAGGGTATCTTCAGTGTCAGGGTAAGAAAAACGATGGTGATATTGAAAATTACTGGTATCAGTTTGATAACTTCAACAGCTACATAAGCAACATTGCTTCAAACTGTAAGTCTGACTGGAAGTATCCTCTCTACTTCGGTAATATGTTCAAGGGTGATAAATGGTACAGTACATTTGAGACCCACGCAAAAGGACTTACAAACATCAACAATTATAAAGATAACTATTACTATGCAGTAAACAACTCCAACGGTATGAAATGGGGTGGCGGTGATTATAACCAGTCCTTACAGGGTCTTATGTACAACAGGCTTGACAGCAAGGGCAATCTTCAGGTTGCAAATGGTGTCAAGGCTCCTTACTTTGATGCTGAGGCACTTTCAACCGCTAAATATAATGATGCAAAAGTTGCCAATGTTTATAAGTCATCTTTCCCGTTCCGTACAACTACTGACCCTGAAGGTGTTACTACTTATGAATTCACTTCAAAAAATGCAAAAGATAACATCTACTTTACATGGAACGGCCTCACACCTACCAAAATTAACTACGGTACGGGCAAACAGTATGGTGTACAAGATGCATTGACAAATTTCGGCGGTACAGAAAACGGTTATGGTGTTTTCCCATTCAACAATACTCAGAACACATCAGCGGGCAAGGGTACTAACGATAACCTTGACTATGGTTTCGGTATCAGACTTGATATAGACTTCAGAGTTCCGAAGGACGGTTTACTTGCAGACAACAAACCTGCAACCTTTAACTTCAGCGGTGACGATGACCTTTGGGTTTATATCGGTGAGGATTCAACAGGTGCTGATGCAGAGCTTGCTCTCGACCTCGGTGGTGACCATAAAGAGGCAAGCGGTTCAATTGACTTTAATAAAATGCAAGCAACAGCTGACGATGTATTTGCCGACTACTCACCTTCATCATCGTCGACAAAACTTACAGTTCCGGAAGGTGAGTTTTGGGTTAAGACAGGTGATTACACTGACTTCTGCGTTTATACATGGGATGATTCATCATCAGCAAAGTATGAAAAGCCCTACGCAACAGCAGACGGCTTCTATAAGTTCAGGCAGTCACAGTTTACAGGCAATACAAACGCTATCTTCTGTAGGTGGCAGAATGTAGGGAACGGTAAGCTTACAGAAGACCTTACACTTTCAGATCTTTACGGTAAAATGTGGAACGGTAACGGCACTCAGTATTCTGCAGACGGTCAGTTACATCATACAAACCTTGGCACCGTTACAAAGACAATCAACAATGGCGTTCAGCTTGATCCTAACAAGACATACCATATGGTAGTATTCTATATGGAGCGTGGTGAGGCTGAGTCTAACTTCAAAGTAAATTTCACAATGACACCTGCCAACAATGACCTCAAGGTTACAAAGGCACTTGATACAGGCGATGTTGTTTCTGAAATTTCAGATGACCTCAAAGCTAATGAAACTTTTGATTATACAATCAAAGAGAACGGCAACGATACCTCCGGTAAAAGCTACAAGCTTACAAAATCAGACGAAAACATAAGCAATGAAACTCTTTCAAACAGCGGTTTCACACTTAAAGATGATTATATGGCAGACTTTGACAACTCATTCAAGACCGGCAATGAGATGAAGGTTAACGAGTCAACAAAGAGCAGTAAGCTTACATACACAACAAACTGGGAGCTCGTTAACAACAGAGTCGGTTCAACAATCGATAGCGGTTCAACTACGAACTCGGAATTCAAGCTTGTAGATGACAAGGATGACAGTGCTTATGCACAGCTCCAGCTCAACTATACCAACAGTATAGTGACAGCACCTCTTGAAATTTCAAAGAATGTTGTTAATGAAGACGGTGAAACCGATTACGATACAAATCAGCAGTTTACATTTGCGATTGCTCTCGACTTTGACGGCGACGGTTCAACCTATGATTACAAGACCTATCCTCTTGAGTATCAGCTCAAAGAAAAGAATGCAAGTGGTTATTCAAACACAGCTTACCGCACATCTAAGGACGGTTCGTTCACAATCAAAAAGGGCGAAAGCATTAAGCTTCTCAATATTCCTGTAGGTGCAACCTATAAGATTACAGAGAAAAATGTTATAGGTTATGTTCCTTATAAAGTAGGCAATCAGGACTTCAACGGTACATTTGTCGGTACTCTCGCCGAAGCAGAAAATGCGCTTAACTTTATCAATAAGGTTAATCCTACAAACATTGCCATTTCGGTAAATAAAACTCTTGACGGTCAGGCTTACAGCGGCAGCAAGTTCGTCTATACATTGACAGGTCTTGAATCAATGGATACAACAAAACCTGATGCCGACGGCAAACCTATCAAGACAAACAGCGCAAAAACAATTTCCACGAATTTGGAAACACCTGACGCAAGCGGTAAGGTTGAATTCAAAGACCTCAAATTAGTCACTGCGGGTGTTTACAGATTTAAGATTACCGAGGCTCTTGCCGAGGGTGAAAATGCATCCGATTATAAAATGGATACAAACACCTGGCTTGCCGAGATTGAATTGCTTGAAAGCGGTGAAGTAACGGAGGCTAAGTACATTAAGGTTAAGAGCTCAGATATTGAAGGCAAAACCGATGCTCAGCTTGCAACTTACTTCAACAATTCTTCTCCTGTTGAAAAAGCCGTGTTTGAAAATAAAACCACACACGGAAGCGCAACAGTAAACAAGAAGAATCAGACAGGCGGTAATGTAAGTGATACGGAATTTGCGGTGATGAAGGTATCCGGTGAGGGTATCTTTACTGCAGATGATATCAATACAATCATTAAAGATGCCACAATGAAAACTCATATGGTTTCTAAAACGACAGACAGCAACGGTCAGGCTGTGTTTGACAAACTGACAATCTTCAAGGACGGTCAGGGCGAGTTTACAAAAACAAACGGTAAAGTTGTATGGAACGAAAGTTCCGACAATTATATAACAGGTACTTCAAAATATCAAACATACTGTCTGTTTGAGTACAAACCGTCAGAGGGTTACACCCCGAACTACACACTTTCCTACTTCACACTTCCTGTTGAGGGTAATTACGATGTTACATATAATTATGTTGACGGTGCAATCACAATGCCACAGGCAAGCGGTGACGGTATGAACGGCTATGTTGTTCTCGGTTTGTCGGTTGCAGGTCTTGCGGTGACAATGTTCACGGGTTACGCAATCTATTACGGAAAAGTTCGTAAAAAACGCAGAGCAGGACGCAGAAAGTAACCC
>OGZH01002138.1_pt1 | contig 11413 bp, 10 predicted proteins | sample 1576741 | NCBI WGS metagenome assembly OGZH01 (sample SAMEA3541560, study PRJEB24748) | human gut metagenome | biome: human gut; feature: human-associated habitat; material: faeces | place: China | collected 2012 | reverse complement strand
CGTAGGTCATCTGCTTGGTTAGAGCACCAGCCTGTCACGCTGGGGGTCGCTTTGCTTTGTGTGCGGGACAGGGAAGAGAGCAGAAAAATTGACAGACGGTAAAGAATCTTAGTAGAAACAGCCCGAAATTCACAGAAAAGTTTGCGAAATTAACAAAATGTTTAACTTTGAAAGGTGATTTTACTGTTTTTAAGGTGTAAAATAATCCCGAATGATTGATTGTCAGCCGGATTTGGTTTATAATACCCATGTATGCGAGTCTGAAATTTGATTCGTTAGCAAACAACTTCTGCCCGGGCCGGAGAGCCCTGTGTGCAGAGGGAGAGTGCATTGTCCTTCAGGAGGAAAAACAACTGTGAGAGTAGGTCTTGACATCGGCAGCACTACCATCAAATGCGTGGTGCTGGATGAAAACGATACCCTTTTATATTCGACGTATGAGCGCCACTACAGCCACATTCTGGAAAAGGCGCAGGAGCTGCTGCGCCGCATCGACGCAGAGCAGCTGCATGGCCGGAAAGCGCTGCTCAGCATCTCCGGCTCCGCCGGCATACAAAGGATATCTGGGTCAGATATGAATTTTTAACAGGTGTAGAAAAGAGCCGGATCGATATTCAGGATGTAAAAGCAGAAAATGGAGAACTGAATCTGATGCAGCATATCTCATGGAAATATGATAAATTGCCGCATATGTTGATTTCAGGTGATACAGGAAGTGGAAAAACGATCTTTCTTCTGATCGTGATAAAAGCATTGTTAGAATCAGGTGCGGTGCTGCATATCTGTGATCCGAAGAAAGCAGATTTATCTTTCTTATCCAGGATCATGCCGGATGTGCATTACGATACAGAAAGCATAATGGAGTGTGTGGAGGCTTTCTACGAGGGAATGGAAGCCCGTTATGATGAAATGCAGGAACATCCGGATTTCCGGATGGGTGCGAATTATGCGAAAGTCGGTTTGACGCCGCATTTTCTGATCTTTGATGAATATGTGGCATTTATGGATACGCTTGCAAAAAAAGAATGGGAAGAGGTTATGAAGCTGATCCGGATTATTATCATGAAAGGCAGACAGGCAGGATATTTTATTATTCTTGCGTGTCAGCGTCCGGATGCAAAATATCTCGGAGATGGTGTCCGCGATCAGTTTGGTTTCCGTGTTGCGCTGGGTAGTATGTCTGCAAGCGGGTACACCATGATGTTTGGCAGTATTGATAAACAATTTAAAGAAAAAGATATTGCGGGGCGCGGCTATGTAAACACCGGAAACGGTGTTGTAACAGAGTTTTACGCTCCATATGTAGATCCGCGATATGATTTTTTTACAGAGCTGTCGCGGATCTATGAGAAAAGACAGCAGGAAGGAGAAGCGTGTGATCGAATGTATGAAAACGGCAGCGAAACTGCCGGAGAGGAATGAAGAAAAGGTAATAGAAGAAAAAGCGAACAAAAAACAGACGGAACATATTTATATCAGCGGACCGATTACCGGAACATCGGATTATATGGAACGTTTTGAGAAAGCAGAAAAGGAATTAATAGAAAATGGATATTCCGTGATCAATCCGGCGAAAGTCAATGCAATGCTGCCGGAAGATGCGACGTGGGAGGAATATATAAAAGTATCATTGACGCTGCTGTCGATCTGTACCGGGGTGTACATGATGCCGGGCTGGAGGGAGAGCCGTGGTGCAGTGCTTGAGTTTATGCAGGCAAGACGTAATGAAATGCAGATCTATGAGGATATTCCCCGGAAGCTGCAGAACGGAATTATAAAATGGGATGGTGGCAGATGTGGAAAAGAACCGGGAGATGTTAAAAGAGATTGAGAAAAAACGCAAAGAACTGGGATTATCCCAGGTAGAACTTGCAAAACGCATTGGTTTTTCAAGAGGCTATTATAACATGCTGGTGCACGGGAAAAAGCCGGTCAGTGACAAACTGGCTGACCAGCTGCAAAACGTGCTTCAGGAATACCGGAAAGAAAAAGAAAGCGGTTATGGAACACGGACAGAAGATCCGGCGGACTGTTTTAGAACAGCGGATGACGTATGGAACGCCGGAGAAACAGGAGAGATGGCAGACGAGTACATAGAAGAAAATGAAGATTCCATTGCATTTGATCCGGTGGAATGGATCACGAACCTGGAAACAAGACGGAAAAGCTACGGCGTATCGCAAAGTGAATATGCAGAAACGGCAGGAATCAATAGAAGTTATTACAGTGTATTGTTGACCGGAAAAAAACGGGCAACAAAAAAGCTGTTAGAACATTTGGAAATGGTTCTTGAGATATTTAATCCGGATAAAGAAATGGAAATTTTATTTGACTATGTTCGGATCCGGTTTGCAACCACGGATGAGAGACGCGTGATCGAAGATGCCATGAATATCCGGATGCAGTACATGATTGAGGAAGCACACAGCTTTTACGGTTACGGACGCCAGTATATCTACGGCGATATCACGGTTATGGTATCGCCGGAACATGAAAAAGGGATCCTGCTTGAACTAAAGGGCAAGGGGTGCAGACAGTTCGAAGCGTTTTTAAAGGTGCAGAAACGTACCTGGTACGATTTCTTCCGGACTGCAAGGGAGATGGGGGCAGTATTTAAGCGGATCGACATTGCGATCAATGACCGTGCCGGAATTTTAAATATCCCGGAACTTGCAGAAAAATGCCGCCGGGATGAATGTATCACGATTTTCCATAGTTTTAAGGATTACCAGTCCGGGGAGCTGATAAGGAACCGGGAAGAAGATGCGGCAAGCATGGGAAATACATTGTACCTGGGATCATTAAAAAGTGAAATTTACTTCTGTATTTATGAAAAGGACTATGAACAGTATGTAAAAAATGGAACTCCGTTAGATGAAGCGGAGACAAAGAACCGTTTTGAAATCCGGTTAAAAGATGAGCGTGCGGAACGCGCCATGGATGATCTTTTGGAAATGGAAGACGTTGCCTGTACTGCCTATTCTATCATCAATCATTATGTAAGGTTTGTAGATGCAGATCCGGAGCAGGAGCGTAGAAACTGGCCGTTAAATGAACGCTGGGTATGGTTTCTAAACGGACAGTACCGGAGTATTAAATTAACGACCAAACCGGAGGAATACACTCTTGACCGGACGCTTCTCTGGCTTACAAGACAGGTTGCACCGTCTCTTAAGATGGTACAGAAGCTGGATGACCTCCGCGGAACACGTCTGGCAAAAGACATGATAGAAGAAGCGAATTTATCCCAGCATCACAAAAAGATATTAAAACAACAGCAGGCGGTATTAGAGGATGTTATCACAGTGAAACAGAAAGGAAGGCACTGGATCGATGATCTTAGACAGGAATATATGGAATCCTGAAATTGCGACGTCGCAATTTTTAAAGCACAAAGATGGATGCGTTATGGAACATGCACCATAAAGAAAAGAAGAAGTAAAAATGTAACAGTAAACAGATGGCAAAAAGCTGTCTTTTTTTATGCGCAAAAATGTGCGGAAAGGAAAGAGATATGAATTTTGGACAGGGAATTTATACGTGGCTCATGACGAATATACAGCCTCTGGTTTTAGGAGGGATTATTATCGTTGGTCTTGTGCTTTTATTTAAACACAAGATTGCAGAACTGATTGTTTTTGCAATTATCGCGGTCATAGCGGTCGGTTTCGTCTTTAATCCCTCTGGGACAAAAGACACGATGTTAAAGATCTATAATGGCACGATCATTGAGGGCGGTGCTGCAGATGACGGAGGGGAATGATCCCTGATAAAAAAAATAAGGTGCGGGGCGGGATGCCCTGTGCCTTGGATAAATGAAAAGGATGAAGAAAACCGCCGGACAGGCAGAAAGGAAAGAAAGGGAAGAAATGAAACAGGTAAAGTCATATACAAGCATCTGGAATGTTGAAAAAGTGATACATGCGATCGGGGATATTAATTTATTGTTTCCGGTCACGATAACGCAGATCGGTTATTTTGCCGGGGCTGCGGTTGTGTGTTTTATGGTACGCAGTCTGCCGCCTTTTGTGTATATAAAAAGCACAGTCATATGGATTGCGATATGTATAGGGATTGCATATCTGATGTCAAAAAAGAGCTTTGACGGGAAAAATCCATATCGTTTTTTATGCTCCGCATTTAATTATCTGATACGTCCGAAGGAAACTTATGCAGGAAAACGCGTGATATACCGTAAAAAGACGGTAAATGAATATATTACCGCAGTGAGGAGGGATATATATGTTCCCGATTAAGTACATCGAAAACAACATGATCTTAAACCAGCAGGGAGAATGGTGGGCATATTATGAACTGATTCCGTACAACTATGCTTTTTTATCTCCGGATGAAAAGATGGCAGTACATGAAAGATTCCGTCAGATCATGACGGTAAACAGGGAAGGTAAGATGCATGCGCTCTGCATTGCCACAGAAACATCGGTACGGGACAGACAGGAAAACTGCAAGAAGCATTTAAAAGGCAGCTTAAAAGAGACGGCGGAAAAAGTGATCGATCTGCAGACGGAAGGGCTGATTGCTTCCATGGGCGGCATGGAAAATGAGGTTACTTACCGTTTCTTCCTGGGATTCAAACTGATCAAGGGAGAAGAGGAGGTCAGTGTAAAGAAGGTAAAGGAAGATATTTTAGCCGTATTTACAGACTTTATAAACAGTGTCAACCATAACCTGATGGGTGATTTTGTCAGCATAAACAGTGCAGAGATAGAGCGTTATGTGAAGCTGGAGGATTTTTTAAGACAGCGTGTAAAAGGAAAGTTTTCCTTAAAGCGTCTGGAAAAGAAAGATATCGGATATATCGTGGAACATATCTATGGACAGCAGAAAACGCCATATTATAAATATGAGTATTCATTCCCAAAAGAAAAGCTGGAGAAAAAAACGTTAGTCCGCAAGTACGACATTCTCCGCCTGACGCGCTGTGTGTTGCAGGAGCATCAGAAATATATCCGGATGATAAGGGAAGAGGGAGAAAACTATGTTGCATACCTGACGATCAATGCTTTAATCGGGGAACTGGAGTTTCCATCGTCAGAGATCTTTTATTATGAGCAAGAGCGTTTCAGGTTCCCGGTAGACGTCAGCATGAACGTTGAAATCATGCCGAACAGAAGCGCATTGACGACGGTTAGGAATAAGAAAAAGGAATTAAATGACTTAGACGAGCATGCATATGAAGCAGGTGCCGATACAGATAATTCCGTGGTAGAAGCTCTGGTGGATGTGGACGAGCTGGAAAAGGATTTAGGCAGAACAAAAGAATCCATGTACAAATTAAGCTACGTTGTCCGGATTGCTGCAGAAAGCGAAGAGGAGCTGGAACGTCGTATCGCAGAGGTCAGGGATTATTACGAGAATGATTTTAACATTAAACTGGTACGCCCGTTTGGTGATATGATCGGATTCCATGAAGAATTTATTCCTTCTGGATCAAGATATGAAAATGATTATATCCAGTATGTAAAAGCGGATTTTCTGGCAGGACTTGGATTTGGTGCGGCGCGTATCTTAGGCGATCCGGATGGAAGTTATATCGGGTATGACACAGAAACCGGAAACAATATTTATATAGATCCGTCCCTTGCATGTCAGAACGTAGCCGGGAGTGTTACCAATGCCCTTGCTGTTGCATTTACCGGAACGCTTGGTGGTGGTAAGTCAATGCTTGCAAATAACATTATTCATCAGGAAGTTTTACACGGTGCAAGGGCGCTGATCCTTGATCCGAAGTCGGAACGCGGGAAATGGAAAGAAATGCTTCCGGAACTTTCGGATGAAATTAACATTATCAACCTGACCAGTGATGAGGGCAATAAAGGAATGCTTGATCCGTATGTGATCATGCAGAACAAGAAAGATGCAGACAGCCTGGCGATGGATATCCTGACATTTTTGACTGGTGTCAGTATTAAAGATGGAAAACGTTTCCCGCTTTTACGTGATGCGGTAAAGGCAGTTACAAAAAGATCGGATAGTGGACTTTTATATGTGATCGATGAATTAAATGAGATGGAGGATGAAGAAGCGCATCTGCTTGCGAGCCACGTAGCAGCGTTTACCGATTATGATTTTGCGGGATTGCTGTTTTCAGATGGGAAAGTGACGCGTAAGATCAGTGCAGACAAGGCTTTAAACATTTTGCAGGTGCAGGATCTGATGCTGCCGGATTCTGAAAAAAATGTGGAGGAATATACCAGTATTGAATATTTAAGTATTGCGGTTATGATCGCAATTGGAACCTTTTCTTTGGATTTTATTTATTCAGACAGAAAAATTTATAAAATCGTTGCTTTAGATGAGGCATGGAGTCTCCTGCAGGTAGCACAGGGAGCAGCTTTGTCGAACAAACTTGTACGTGCCGGACGTTCCATGCAGTCCGGTGTATTTTTTATCACGCAGAGTTCTTCCGATCTTCTGGACGAAAAGATCAAAAACAATATCGGTTTGAAGTTCGCTTTTCATTCCACGGATAAGACGGAGATCCGGAATACATTAAGGTTCTTTGGGCTGGATCCGGATGACGAAGGAAATCAGAATGCGATCATGTCTTTAGAGACCGGAGAATGTCTGATGCAGGACATATATGGACGTGTTGGAAAAGTACATACACAGATATTACTGCAGCATGTATTTGACGCATTTGATACCAGACCTCCAAGAAGGGAGGAAGTTTCATGAGAAAGAAATGGGGAATGAAAACAAAAAGACCGCAAAAGCCGCGCAAACGGATCCTGTCAGCATTTCTTGTATGCATGCTTCTGACAGGATTATTTTTATCGGCTGCCAATATGGAAGTATCTGCAGCTTCCGGGCTGGTTGATGAGACGATTGATGCCGGAAACCTGTATAGTCAGTACCGGTGGGATAATTATCAGATCGATTTCTATGTGGACACTTCCTGGGACTGGCTTCCCTGGAACTGGATGGACAGGATAGATAATAAGATTTCATCCGTTTTTTATGGAATCAGTGACGGAATCTGGCTGATCAGTGTATTGCTGAGCAGCGGAACGGGATATATTGTGCAGCAGACGTATTCGCTTGATTTTATCGGTGATATGGCAGACGACATCGGAAAGAACATTCAGATCCTGGCGGGCATGAATACCGGATCGAAGAAATTCAATGCGGATGGTTTTTATACCTGGCTGTTACTTTTTATCGTATTGATCGTGGGCGGCTACATGGCATATGCCGGGCTGATCAAAAGAAAAACCACAGAGGCAGTCAGCGCAGCGGTAAATATGCTTGTGATCTTTCTTTTAACTGCCGCGTTTATTGCTTATGCGCCGCAGTACATTAAAAATATCAATGATTTTTCCGCGGATTTAAGCAATGGTGTCCTGGAGCTTGGGGCAAAACTTGTCATGCCGGGAAATGATGAGATGGGAGTAAAAGCAACAGACAAGATCCGGAATAACCTGTTTGCAATTCAGGTCTATAAACCATGGCTGCTTTTGCAGTTTGGTACGACGGATGAAACTGCAATCGAATCAGAGCGTATTGCAGCGGGAGTTGATGGAGATCGTATTAAATCAATTTTATCTGTCAGTCCTGTAACGAATTTCGGAGAAGACCGTCAGACTGCAGTAAAGACAGATATTGAAACTTATAAAAATGTAAATATGACTGTGACGAATGTAGCAGGCAGATTTGGAACAGTTATTTTAATAGGTTTTTTGAATCTGATCATCAGTATTTTTGTGGTCATAATGTGTGGGCTGGTTATATTTACCCAGCTTTTGTTTATCATATTTGCGTTGTATCTGCCGCTGAATTTTATTTTATCCATGCTGCCGACTTATAACGGATTGTTGAAAAAGGCGGTGTTAAAACTGTTCAATACGATTTTAATGCGCGCAGGATTAACACTTCTCATTACGATTGCGTTTTCTCTATCTGCAATGATCTATTCCATGTCAGGAGATTATCCGTTTTTAATGGTTGCATTTTTACAGATCGTTGTTTTTGTTGGAACGTATTTAAAGATGGATGAAATTTTATCTATGGTTGCGTTAGGAGATGGCGGCAGCAATAAGCGTGGTCGTTTCTTAAAGAGCATGGGAAGATATATGGTTATGAGAAAATTGTTTGGACGAAGGTATTATTCTGGCGGCAGACGTGCTGCAGTAAGCAGAAGTGCAGGAAATGGAACTGGCGGCGGTACAGGTGGAAATGCTGGAAGCAGTTCTGGAAATGAACCGGCGCCTTCAGGTGAAAGCAATTCACAGAGGGCATCATCACATACAAATAATAGTGGCAGTAAGCCTGTAAGAGAACCAGTCCGGGCAAATGAAAATGTGAATGGGACGGAAAACAATGGAGCGTCTGAAAATGAAAGAACGACAGTATCTTACGGCAGTAAAACACAGTCTGCAGGTACAAAAGCCGGAAAACGTGTCGGTATGGTTATGGATTCCGGAAAACGCTTAAAAGAACGTTTTGGCATGGTGAAAGATAATGTAAAGAATACGCCGACTGAAATAAAATACCAGGCAGGACTGCATCGGAAAGCAATGGAACAGAATGTAAAAGACTTTAAAGAGGGCATAGCTGGAGAACGGAACAGAAGAGAAACGGGACGTCTGCAGGAGCAAAACCGGATTCAGGCAGATGCAGGAAGGAAACGCCGTGAGATGTATCTTGCAAAACGAAGAAGCGAAACTGCGCTAAAACGTTATGATGGAATTGACTTCCACCAACGGATTCCGGTAAATGGAAAAGAACTGGATAAATACCGTGGTGTGGATGGTTTAAACCGCAGTGCGAAGGCTGGAAAGAGTTTTATTGACAGCAGAGGACAGATGCGAAAGGCATCCGATGAAAAGTTAAGGGACATGGCAGGAAGTGAAGAACGGATCAGAAAGAATGATCAGAAGACGGAACGAATAGGAACACCGTTAGAGGAGATCCGTTACAAACAGAGCATAACCCGTCTTCCGTATTCAGATAAGGACGTGAGAAAAGAGCTTGGAACTTATGGAACGATGTTAAACAGTACGGATCAGGAAAAATTTAGGAAAGACCTGCATCAGCAGAGAAATGAAGATCATGGGCTGCAGGAGAGAAATGGTGGACAAAGTGTAAGAGAAACGGAAACAGGAACAGAGTCTGTACCTGGCAGAACCATTATAAGGTCTGGCGGAAATGCAAAAGACTTAAGAAGTGATGTTTTAGCAGAGCGAAGGAGCGCAGGACATGCAGAACCGCATGTAAAAAAGATAACAGGATTGAAAAAGGATGATCGGAGGACAGACAGGAGGAAATAAAAAGAGATGAAACGTGTAAAACGGATCATAGGTACGTTATGTATTTTGTTTCCTGTTTTTCTGTTTTTGATTTGCGGCGTGATGCTGATCGGAATATCCGATGAGGGTGAAGACGGGGATCCGGCGCATGCGTCCGGTCTTGGGTTATCTGACAAAGTAAGGGAATATGCAGCGTTTGTTGGAGATACGGCGGCGGAATACAACATACATGAGTATGAAAAGTATCTGCTTGCGATCATGATGGTAGAATCCGGGGGAGAAGGGAATGATCCGATGCAGTCACTTGGAAACAGTGGACTGACAGAGGAAGAGAAAACTCCTTCGGAATCCATCAAAGCTGCAGTTGCGTATTTTGCCATGTTGCTGCAGAAAGCGGACACGTTAGGTTGTGATCTTGATGCAGTGATCCAGTCATACAATTATGGAGCCGGATATATTGATTATATATCAGTCAGGGGAAAGGCTCATACATTTCAGTTGTCGTGTGATTTTGCAAGCAGCAAATGCGGCGGCAGAAAAGTAAAGTATGATAATCCGGTTGCGATCGCACAGAATGGCGGATGGAGGTATGACTACGGAAACATGTTTTATGTATATCTTGTAAAACAATATCTGGAGTCAGAGCCGTTACCGGCAGATACGGCGAATGCAGTTCTTGCGGAAGCTTATAAATATCAGGGATGGAAGTATGTCTGGGGTGGTTCAAGTCCGCAGACATCCTTTGACTGCTCCGGGTTAACGCAATGGTGTTTTGGACAGGCGGGAGTGTCACTGCCAAGGACAGCACAGGAACAGTATGAAGCCGTGCAGCATCTGGAGTTGGAGGAAGCGCAGCCGGGAGATCTGGTCTTTTTCACGAAAACATATAAGACAGACAATTACATCACGCACGTTGGGATCTATGCCGGAAATGGAAGGATGTTTCATGCCGGTAACCCGATCGGCTTTGCAGACTTAAATACGAATTTCTGGAAAGAACACTTTGTATATATTGGAAGGGTCAGCATGCCGTCAACATAAATGCGATGTCGCAACGGCAGAAAGGAAAAGAAATGGAGAAAGAAAACAAAATGGGACAGGAAAAGAAAGTACAGCGTATGGTAAATGATCTGATTAAAATGGCAGAAAGAAGAGGTGCTACTTATTATGGAAGCTGGATTGAAGATGAAAGGCAGTATGTTGCAGGCTCTCATTTTTGTGTATGTTTAAACAAACCTGTGGAATTGCCGGAACGGGATGGTTCGTATGTAAAGAATCAGATGTATGACTATATGGAAAACGCACGAATCATGAATGAAAAAGAAACGACATTGCCGGATGAACTGGATCAGATGGTAAAAACTTTGAAAAAGGAAAGAGGAAGGTGCAGATCGAGACGTATCTTTTGTTTCCTGGGAGACAGGGAAGCTGCAGTAAATGCGGAATATTTACTTATGCTTAGTCGGGTAACTGGTGCAAAAAGTGTCTATCTGTCAGAGAAAAGACCGGAAAAGAGCATAATCTATGGAAGCGGGGAAAATGGAGCATTTATTGTGTTGCCGGTATCTTTTACAGAAGAGGATCAGAAAAATTTCTGGATGGAATAGGAGATATTTTAATATGAAGAAAGAACAAATAAAAGTGATGATTAGTAAAGTAAAAAATAAGATCTGGCTGTTTTTAAAAAAGATATATGCAAAACTGCCGGAAAAAATGAAAGTACATATCAGGAAATTAAAACCAAAAGAAAAGATAAAAGGTGAGTATAAAGGCAGTGATCAGGCAGAAGAAATGCCGGTTTTAAAGGTATCTCCAAACAGGAACTGGATCCGGTTATTCTGGGTTTTGTTAGTGATCAGCATTGTCTTAGGAATTTATAATAATTTCACATCGGTTGATACGGTCACAGTTGAAAAAGAAACTGTGATCGAGGAAAAATTAAAAGATACAAATGCCCTGGAGAGTTATGTAAAAGGTTTCGCAGGTGTATATCATGCCTGGGAAAATACAGACCGGGAGATCAGCAAGAGAGAAAAAGCACTGGAAAAGTATCTTCCGGAAACACTGCAGCTTACCGTCGATCTCGGCTGCGGTGGTCTCGCTGTAGCCCTTGCCCTGGCCCAGATCACGGCCCAGGAAGGTCT
>OGZH01002133.1_pt1 | contig 11430 bp, 13 predicted proteins | sample 1576741 | NCBI WGS metagenome assembly OGZH01 (sample SAMEA3541560, study PRJEB24748) | human gut metagenome | biome: human gut; feature: human-associated habitat; material: faeces | place: China | collected 2012 | reverse complement strand
TTATCTACAATTATTAAATTTTCTTCTTTATTATTTTCACCCATTATATAATGCATATCACAAATATTAACTGGTAATATTGTATATTCTCTTCCTGCTATTGTTTTTTTCTTTCCTACTCCTGCCATTGTATCTATACTTACTTTATTCTCTTTCATATTACAATCTCCTTTTGAATTTTAAAATAAGCACACATTTAAATAAAATGTGTGCCTTAACAATTAGTTTATAAAATTATACATCTAAATCTTTAAATTTAACTTTATATGGTTGTTCTCCTGCTAATGGAGCATACATATTAAATGTTAAAGTTTTTGTAGCACTTGGGTCTTTTTGTAATGAATCTACCATATCACCACTTACTGATGCTTGTGAAATTTCAATATTTACATTTAATTTTTCTGTATCATTTAATGTAGAATATTCTGTATCTATAATTATCTTATGGTTTCTCATGCTCTTTCTTCCTTGTGAATAAGAAGAAGTCTTTGTTTCAACTTCCATAGAAATAGCAACATCTTTTCCTTTATCAGCAGTATTAAATGTTAATGTTGTTTTACTTCCTGTTGATTCTAATTTAAATTCTGTAGCTTGTGGTTCAGCTGAAGCTTTTTCATAAACAGTTCCATCTGTTCCTATTATTTGAATAAATCCATCTGTTTTATATTTATCAGGTAATTCTATCTTTGCTTGTTCGTCTATTTTTTGGTAATCATATAATTCCATCATGCTATCTGTTTCATTTTTTTCCATTTCAGTTCCTGAACACATAGCCCATATTGCTGGGTCTATTGTAGAAAAATCTATTGCAACAGTTCCAGCTATTGCTGTTACTCTATCTCCTGCTGGATAGAAACTATTTCCATCAGGAATTTCTGTTTTTGTTTTTGAATTTGTTACTGTTATTGTGTTTATTACTGCACTATTTCTTATTGAATGTGCATAATCTAAACTTCCATCAGATTTTACAGGTATAAATAATACATTACCTGGTCTGTCAATAACAAATCCACCTTTTGTTTTTAGAATTTGTCCCATCTAAATTTCCTCCTTTAATTTTTATATAAATTAGCATAAAAACTAAATCTTATACCAATTCTTTCATAATTATTAATTATAGCAACTTGTGATGTAATTCCTTCACACTTTAATTCTCTTATAAATTGTTTATCATTTTCTGTTTCTACTTTCATACTTATTCCTGAAATCAAAAAGTTTAAAAATATTTTCCATTTTTGTATTATCATAATATATATTAATTTCAACTTGTGGATTACCAAACAAATAGCTTCCTGTTTTTATACTAGATGCTAATGCAACTGTCATCCTTATGTCTCCATAATCTTTATATTTAATACCATTAATTTCAACTTCTGGAAACTTTTTTCCCAATTCATAAGGCTCTTGTGCACTTTTACTTATTGCTTTATCAATAACTAATCTTCTTTTTTTCCTTTTTATTTCTATTGTATCTTCAGGGTTTATAGTAGGTAATTTTAAAATGTCCATAATCTCTTTATTAGTTATTATTTTATTTATAAAAGCTTCTAATGTACTATCAATTCTTAATGACATTTTATTACCACCTAACTTTCTTTTAAATATTTTGCAAAATTTATATTTTTAACTGCATTTTTATAAGCATTTGGTAAATATGTTTTATATAACCATTCTTCTGCCATCTGTATAGCATATGAAGGTACTGATGGTTTTATAGTAAATTCTTTTACTGACCATTTGCCTTTAAATCTTCTTCCTTCCAATGAAGCTCCTTCTAAACTACCTTCAGAATGTCTTTTTCTACCAAAAACATCTATATAACTCCCTTTAGGTCTACCTACTATAGTTCTTCCTGTCCTTGCTCTATTCCATTTATCACTTCTTTTATATTCAGCCCAACCAGGATTATCTGTCAATGCCAAACTACCTGTACCATAAGAATCAGCCAAAACATAAGTATTTGCCTTTAAATATGCAATTATTTTATTAGTTTCTTTTTCTATTGTATAATCTACATATGGTTTTTCATCTACTCCATAAAATGGATGTCTCAAACCACTTAATACTTCTGTTCTCCATGCCACAAGAGCATAATTCAATTGTTCTTCTAATTTATTTAAAATTTCATTAGTAATTCCATTCATATCAAATTTTAATGCCATTAATCATCACCTGTTCTTGTATCAAATGTACCATAAATCATTATAATACCAGGTACACCAAAAGCATTTACGCTTTCAATTTTTACTCTTTTTGAAATTTCACCTTCAATATTCTTTAGTATTATTCTATCACCTGTCTCTATTAATGCTATTTCTTTATCTCTATTTCTTTTTGGAATTTGAATAGTTATAATAGTATTATCTTCGATTCCTGCTGCAAAATTTTTTTCATCTTTATTTTGCATTGTGACAAAAGAAACTAAATCTGTATATATATCTGTATATTTTTCTGAATCTGTTTCTTCATCATAAATTCTTCTTTGAACATTAACAAAACAATTTTGCTTTATTGCATTAATATTTCTAGTATTTTTTTGAAATTCAAATTCATTTACTGATTGTAAAATAAATAATTCTTTTGGCATATCAACTCTATAAAAAATTTGACTTGGCTTTAAATCTTGTATTTGGTCCATTGTTATTAGCCCATCAATGGTTGCATCTCTCATGGCAATATCATATGTAGACCTTGTACTTGGTTTTAAACTTAAATATCCTTCCAATAATTTATTTTCTGAAGCATAAATTTTTATTTTAAAACCTTCCATTTTTTGATAAATATGTGCATAAGCATCTGGATATATTGACATATACAATACCTCCTAAATCGTATCATTAGGATATTCTGAACTACTAGTCAATACTGCAAATGAAACTGAATAATCAATATCATCATTAACTTCTGATATAGCATCATCTAAAATTTCATTACATTTTCCTAACATTTCTATAGCCATTGAATCCCAATTTATACTTTGTAATATTGTTTTTGTTGAAGTATTCTCCATTTGCTTTGGAAGTCTCGCATACATTCCAGGACAGATTAAATAGCAAATATAATATATTGCTGCAATTTCTAATAAAGAAGTATCTAAATCTTCATACTCTTTTATTATTTTATTTATATATTTATTTGCTCTTAATAAAAAATCAGGAGAAGATATAACATCATCTAGTAAAATTAAATCTGGAACTCCCATTATTGCTCTAACTCTAACTGGTAAATCATCAATTTTATTTTTCGTAAAATCTACTGTCATATCTTTCTCCTTTCTTAAATTATTCTAATGTTAATATAGCAGATGCTCTTGAATCTATTTTATTAAATCCAGCATTTTCTGTCATAACAGCTAATTGTGTTTGGTTTTCAACTGTTTTTGAAACTTCATTTATTATTGAACCAGCTTCAATTGTTTTTTCAATAGCATAATTTTTAGCTAAACCAATTATTTGGTGTTTACCACCACTTGTTAATCCTAAATCTTCACTATAAATTACTCTTAAATTATTTAATAATCCTTGTGGAAATTCAAATCCTATTTGTGGATTTATAGCATTTGTAAGATTCTTATCCATTAATATAGTACATATTTGTGTATAAACATCTTCATCTACTAATAATGTATCAAAATTAAATGGAGCTTGTTTTACTAAGAATTTTACTAATGTCATTACATCTATTTTTCCTTCTGTTGCATCTGGATTTAAGTCACTTGCTTTATAAACTTTAGCTGGATTTGTATTTCCATCTCCATTTAAAATTACATCTATAACAGCTCCAACTTCATCATATCCAGCTTGTAATGAAACTAATTCCATTTGTTTTCTAAACATATCAACTGTGGTTCTTCTTAATACTTCATAAGTAGCTTTTACACCTATTCCATATTTATAGATTTTTATTGAGATTTCTCCAAGTTTTAATTCAGCAACTGGAATATTTGCACCTTCAGCTATTCTTCTCTTTTTAAGTGATTGTTTATTTTCTTTTCCTGCTGGTGTATTTGATAAATCTAATACAACTTGTTTTGCAGAATCTCCAGTAATTACTCTTGTACTAGCAACCAAATCATTTATTATAGATGGCATGCTAGAAAGTTGTCTTAATTGTCTTATAACAAATTCTGGAAATAAATTTCTATTTTCATCTGTTGTAAAGAATTTCATCATACTTGAACTTTGGATTCCAAATTCCATGTTATCTTTTACAATTATTCCTTTTGATAATAAAGCTATATCAAAAGCATCTAATTCTCCATTAAATTTTTCAACTATTGTTGAATATTTGTTGTTCAAATATGTTGAAAGTGAAATACCTTCAGCTGCTGCTGCTTCAATATCAGCTGCTTGAACATTTATTTTTTCATCATCTTTTAAAACTAAAAATTTATTCATTTTCTTTCCTCCTATTATAATATTATTGAAGCAAATAAATTGCTTGATGTTGATGGTTTAGCAACTGTTGTTTCTCTTGCTCCTGTTACTGCTACTATTTCACCTTTATCATTTACTGCTAATGCTTTTCTTCCTGCTTCAACAGCTTCTTTTGTTGGAACACCGTCAATTCCACCTGTTATTTGAACAGAACAGAAACCATCCATTTCGTAAGCAACAATTACTCCTAATAATGCATCTGCTGCTGTTGGTGTTGCAGCTCCAAATCCAACCTTTCCATCTGCTCCTAATTTTACACCTAAATTTAATCCATTTATGTCAACATTTCCTGTTGAAGCATTTAAATGATTAGCTTTTAAATAAGCTTGTGTAGTTGCATCTACTTCAAATGTTGCTGCAACATATCCAATTCTGTTAAAATCTACTATTTTATTCATTTTTGTTCCTCCTTATTAATAATTTGATGTTTTGAATTGTTCTAATCCAACTCTTTTAAATTCATCATTTTTTTCTTGATTAGCAAATTCTTGTTTTGAAATTTTTGTTTTTGAAAATTTGTTATCAGCTTGTTCTTCCCATACTTTTCCCATTTGTTCTATATCTTTTGTTTTCATATTAGAAAAAGTTTTAGTAAAAATGTTTTTGTCAAAAGCATTTCCCATAGAATGTACTCCACTATCAAGTGCTTTAGCAATAACTGAATTTCTATTTTCTAATCCTTCTTTTGCCATTTGCACTAACTCATCAACTGTATCACAAATATTATCAAATTTTTCTAATATAGCTTTCTCAACAGACATTTCTTCATTTTCAGATGTTTCTGGCTTTGCTTCTGTATCTGTTCCTGTTTCAACTGATAAATTGTTTTCTGGAGTTGATTCTGGAGTTTGCTCTGTAGTAGGTGTTAAATTTCCTTCATTAGTTTCAATTTCTTGATTTTCTAATTCATTAACATTTTCATTTCCTTCCATTTTTCCTTTTCCTCCTTCCTCTAATTTTTCTTTATATAAAAGATTTATATTACCTCCTGCTGTAGAATATCCAAGAATAACATCTTTTTCAGATAAATCTTGTTTACCCTCTAATTTTTTAAATTTACCAGTAGGAGTTTCTACCTCTTCACCAAATGCTGATTGTATTATTGCATTTGGATAAGCCCCATCAAATACTATACTATTTTCCATTAAAACATTATTTCCTGCATGTAATTCTTTAGGAGGCTCTGCTTGAATTATACATTCTTTAACTTCATTTGTTTCTTCATTTACAATATATTTTTTGCCAGGGATATGTTCACAATGTCTATAATCATATATACTATTTCCACAAATATTACATTTATAAGATTCTCTTGTTGTTCCCCATCCCACTGAAGTATCTGCTAAAATTCCACTTTCGATTAATTTTATAATATCATTTTTACTATATCCATCTACTTTACTATCATCTCTTAATATATATTGAGTTGTATATAAAGTAGTTTCTTCTCCATTTTGACTTGAACCATCTATTCTAGCATCAAAAACTTTTCCAATAGGAATACTTTGAACTCCTAGTTGTGACCAATTATGATTTAGCATTAAAGACACACCTTTTTCAGCATCTTCTTTCATTACATTTAATAATGCAGGAGTTAATCTCATATATCTATTAGGTACTACCTTGTCTCCAACAGCAAGTGTTTCAAATACAAAGAAATCCTCTTTTTTATAATTTTCACCTTTTATATGTCTTTTCATTTTCTCCCATTGTTCATCTGTAGGTATAAATTTAGACATTATCTTTCACCTGCCTTCTTGTTCTTTTAAAACTTTTATCATCAAGTACAACCTCATCTGCTTCTAATTCTATAATATCTTCTGATTTTAGCTTTTTAGATTCTTCTTCAGGAATTACAGATTGTTTTTCTATTATTACTTTATTTTCTTTTTTCAAGTATTTATTCTTTTCTCTTATTAGCTTTTCTTTTTCTACCTCATTCCAAGGTAAAATTGTAGGTTCAATTCCCAAACTAGACTTTACAATATAAGACATTATATTACCTCCTTCTATTATCTTTTTTCTATTATTCAGAATATTATTTATTATTACTATTATCCTGTTGTTTTTCTCCTGTTGCTTTATCTGTTCCCAAAGCTCCTTGTGCTGCTTCATCAACATTAATCCATCCTTGGTCCTCTGCCATTTTATAATGTTCATCTTTTTTGTTTTGAGCTTCCCATTTTTGTTGTTCACTTTGATATTCCAATGGATTATGTGTTAATTTTAATGTTCCTTGATAACCATTCAATTGTAACCATATTGCTCCAATATCTTCTATTAATCTTTTACTTTTATTTTGAAAACTTCTTACCATATCTGTAATAATTTTCATTTGAACAGTACCCCAGCTTTCAGTTTGTCCACTTGCCCTATTCATTAAAAATCCTAATGTTTTACATCCATTAAGCATTTGAACATCAATAGTATCAAACCATGCTCTTGTATCAATTGAACTTCCAGCTGAAGAATTAGAATTTCTATTAACTTCTATATCATCAGTTACTACTATATCTTGTGTAGGTTCTCTTCCTACCGCAACTGTTGAAGCCAAATCTACTGCATCTTGTATTGCTTTTTTTACTATTTTAGGGTCATTTCTTTGGCTTACTGGTAAGGATGCAACTACTCTTTCTTTGTTTATAGAAAATACATTGTAAGGATAACCCTGCCTTCTTAATACAGCGGAACTATCTCGAATTGTTTGTAATTTATAATCTACTGCTGGAACAGCAGACTCTAATAAATATGGTCCTTGTGGTGTTGCTATGTCTGGATTAGCGATTACCCAAAATACATTTCCTTTTGTTAAATCGACTTTATTCCCTTCTTGGTCTTGATATGGAATCCATTGGTCAACACCATCTCTTGTTTCTAATTTAAATTCTATAGTTCTTGGGTCAATTATATATATTCCACTAAAAGTATTTTCATTTTTACTATCAACTACTACTTCAACCATCATTATATTATATAGTAATCCTACTTTATGTAAATTATCTATTAATCCATCTAATCCATCTTCACTTAACTTGTTCCAGTGTCTGCATTGATAATTAAATAAATCCTCTGCTTCTGGTATTCTAGTACCATTTAAGTCTCTTATTTCAATTTTTATACCTTGCATACATAATCTTTGAAATGCCCAAACAGATTGTGAAACATCTGGGTCTTTGGCTGCAATTACTTCAATTTGTTCCCCAACATTTGATTTACTTCTTAATTCTGTTAATAAAGAACTTGCTTGATATTCTTGTGTTACTGTATCTCCAACATTATATCCAGCATAAGATAATTTGCTACCTGTTTGTACTTCTATTACCGTTACATTGTTTTGTTTTTTAGGTTGCTTTCCTTTGGCAAACTTGCCAAAAAAGCTATTTAATTCATTTGCCAAAACTATTCACCTCTATATCTATTATAGGGGAATAATAGAAAAAAGTAAATACCTTTACTATTATCTTTTTTAAAAAAAATAAAAAAAGAGGCTTTTACACCTCTTTTCATTTTATAGTTCAAAGTTCAGATACTAAATCTATCTGATAAAATTAAAAATTTAAATAAAAAGGTTGAGAACTTTAACCTTTCTCTGATAGATATTAATATTAGTTGGATAATATTGTTCACAGAATTTATTTCTAAACTCTATCTATCACACACACAACATTTGAGAAACGTTGTCAAAACTTACTGGATAACGCATATCTTTCATTTCATTATGTAGTCATTTGGATATGTTCATAGCATCCCTGCTATTACTGACATAACTATTTTTACTAGATTTGAGTTCGCCTTTCGAGTTCCCCCAATCTTCATATTTCAGAAGAATAAGTGTGTTTTTGTTATTCCAGTGGCAACCACTTTTGAATTTTTTTCAATAAATTATATTCAAATATTAGAATTGAACTAATCACTTTCAGTTTATCAGACTGACGCTCTAGCCATATGAGCTAATTTGAAAATCCATTTGATATATGAGGGTTGCCTTTGGACATCTATCTCTTTTGGAGACAGCCCATCCATCATACATCTACCATCGTTCTTAACTAGAACTTAGTTTATTATAATTATATTCATGATATTTCTATTTTAGAATCAATCATAATATTAACACAACAATAATTCTTGTTATTGAATTTTTTATCATGTTACAACAAATCTATTATTGGATTTCTCCTCACTCAGGGTGGACAATCCCTTGACTTATAAATCTTATCCTCACAGACTTCTGCGTTGAACTTAGATTTATGTTTCATTGTTGGCTTTCTGTGAATAGCATATTCTGTAAATATGCTACGCAATTCTTCTATGAATCACTTTATACTATCACTAGTTTATCCTTTAGTTCCGAAGCCGAACTATAAGTTATGTTAGTTGTAAATACGTTACATATTAGATTATAGCACACTATATATATATTGTCAATACTTTTCTAATAAAAACTTCCTTTTATTTCTCTATTTAAAATACTTTTGTTTTTTATAAAAAACATATTATTTGAATCATAAAAATTACTTGCTTCTTCTACTGTGTCTATAGTTACATCAGCTACAGCAAAATATGAAGCAGAAACAGCATCATCATGTTGCCCTGCTGTCATATTTCCGTATGTAACAGTTTTAGCCTTTTCACTTATATCATATCCATAATCTTCAAATTGCCTTATAGCCATTTCAGCAATATCATCAACATTATGTATTTTAAATTTTCCTTCCTTAACCAATGTTGTTAAATTTTCAACTAATTTTTCTTTGTTTTTTCCCTGTTCTGGATAAGCAATATAGGCTATTCCTGCCATTTTAAATATATCCTCTAATGCTTCTCCTAAACCTGTCTTACCATATCTAACCATTGCATAATTCCATTTTTTTACTAATTGTTTTATATGAACATTTATTTGGACAGTATATGGGACATTTTCTAATCTTACTAATTCAACTGCTTCTCCTGTTTGCTCACAATATACCACAAGCCATGCTCCGTCTACTTGTTTCGCAGGGTCGTAACCTATACTATAAGAAAAATTTGGTTCTGGTGTCCTTATCTTTCTTATATATTCTCTCATTTTTTCTCTATCTAATGCTGGTTTTTCAATTTCTGCATAAGCTCTAAAATTAGGAAATTGTGCACCTTCTTCATCTGATGGAATACCTAAAATATCTTCTCTATATTGCCTGTCTGAACGAGAAAGCATTAAATCCTGTTCATAGGTTCTTTCATTTGCTAGATATGGGTCATCTCCTCTTTCAACCCATTTTGATATTCTTTTATCGAAAACTTTATTTCTTCTATCTGCAAAAGTTGGATTATCCCATCTTGAAATATACCAAGTTTCCCAATCTGGTCTTTGCTTACTGCCACCTTCAATTCCCCATTTGCATACTTCATTAAAAAATGACCTACCTCTGGGAGAACTATTGATTAACATAAGACCACCAGTTCCATTAGGACCTCTTCCAGGAGAATCCAAACGGTCTGTAAGGTTTCCTATTACAACATCAAATTGTTTTATACGAGCAGCTTCTGTTATATAACAAATATCCAACCCTACAGATACCAAACTATCTGGGTCATCTGCTGAACGGAATTCTATCAACCCACCATTAATAGTCTCTATTACATGGTTCTCTTTATCGTAACTAACAACTAATTCTCTAGGAAAATTATGCATAAAATTTCTTTCAATCTGTGATAAAAGTTTATATGTTGGACCAATTATCCAACCATGAACTCTTGGTATTAAAGAATATCCTCTATCTTCATTCAACATGTCTACAAATTTCATATCAAATTCTTTATCAAATGAATAATCTTTACCACTTCTGGCTGCTCCTGATACTACTTTAAATCTTGCTTTAGAAGCATGAAACTTCTTTTGCCATGGATATGGATTATATTTAATGGTTACTTGTGTTGTTTTTTGTTCTTGATTCTGTTTAGCTATTTTACTTCTACATTTTTCACAATATTTATATTTATTAAATATTTTGTCACCTGTCTTGGAATTAACTCTAAAACCCTGTTCAAAAATTTTTCCACATTCAAGGCAAATTCCAGTGTTCTTTTTCATTTCTTCCAATAATTTAGATTTGCCATATAATAATTCTTCTTCTAAATCATACATCTATATCAGCCCCTAATTGGAAATCTTGACCACTGTCATTAGTAAATTTCAATGCAATTTTTGCTTTCTTTCCACTTCTTCCTACTCTCATTTTTTGTAGCATTGTCTCTCTTGCATCTAACAACGCCTTATTCATCATACCAATTTCTTTATAAGCTTTAGCAATATCTCCTTCTTCAAATTTTCTCTGAATATATGCTTCAAGTACAGCTAAATTATCTTCATTAAGCATTAATTCAAATATTCTATCTGTTAATTGTCCTGTTTTTGAAACTAATTCCAATGTTTTTAAATCTTCACTAATCATTTTATTAGTTTTTGCAACATTTAACATTTTTTTCATTTTTTCCATATCACCATACATATTTAAGTTTTTTTCAAGTATTTCTCTTTCATCTTCTGGCATCATGAAATCTATACTAGTAGCTCCACCTGGTAATACAACAGCATCTTCTATTTCTTCATCAGTTGCCTTCATTTCATTTTGAGGAGACAAAAAAGTAGACTCTGCTAAAACTAAATCTTCGTTTCTAGTATCTGTCACAAAATTATTTGATTTACTACCAGTGTTAGTTTGAAAATTTTTTTTCGCCATTAGCCCACCTTCTTTTCTATTATCTTTTTTCTATTATTTGAAAAATTAAAAAATATTCTTAGAATCATCTTTTGATACTTCTTTTTTTGAAACATCATTTTCTTTTTCAAGTTTTTCTTTTATCTTTTTAACTTTCTCAAAATCTTCATTTAATGTTTTTAAATCTTTATAATATCTTATTTTGATATTTTTTTCATTCTCACCAAACTCAAAGCAAAGTTGCTTTTCAAGCTTTCTTAAAATTTTTAATTCACTACCTCTTACATTCTTATTAT
>OGZH01002115.1_pt1 | contig 11495 bp, 9 predicted proteins | sample 1576741 | NCBI WGS metagenome assembly OGZH01 (sample SAMEA3541560, study PRJEB24748) | human gut metagenome | biome: human gut; feature: human-associated habitat; material: faeces | place: China | collected 2012 | reverse complement strand
TCGCATTGCGGGGGTTTGTATTGGAGCGTATGCTGCAAGGCGGGGTGAATAAGTTTTGGGCATTGTTTCTCTCCGCCACCCTGTTCTCGCTGGTTCATATAGCCAATCCGAACTTCGACTTTCTGTCTTTTATCAACATCCTGCTGGCAGGCATTCTTTTAGGTTCTTCTTATATATACACGCGTAATCTCTGTTTCCCGATAGCTTTACACTGGTTCTGGAACTGGATACAAGGTCCGGTTTTGGGTTATGAAGTCAGTGGAAATAAATTTTGTGACGGTTTGCTGACGCTCTATCTGCCCGAAGCCAATCTGATAAACGGCGGAGCTTTCGGTTTTGAAGGTTCCATACTTTGTACGGTACTAATGGTAGCGGGAACAGCAGTGATTTTAAAAATGTTCAGAAAAAATTGATAACAATTAGTGGTTAGTGATTAGTGATTAGCGATTAGCGATTAGTAAGCTGCGCCATATATGGTGAGATACCAATCGCTAATCACTAACCACTAACCACTAATCACTAACCACTACTTATTATACATCTTCGCTCTCAATTCCTTGATATGGTCCGAAGTGATATATTCATCATACTCCATCATCTTGTCGATAATACCGTTCGGAGTCAATTCGATGATACGGTTGGCAACCGTCTGAATGAACTCGTGGTCGTGGGATGAGAAAAGGATATTGCCTTTATAGGTCTTTAGATTATTGTTGAATGCCTGGATAGACTCCAAGTCGAGGTGATTGGTAGGTGTATCCAGAATCAAGCAATTGGCATTGCGCAGCTGCATACGTGCAATCATGCAACGCATCTTCTCACCTCCCGACAATACGCTTGCTTTCTTCAGCACCTCCTCGCCGGAGAACAGCATACGTCCCAGGAAGCTCTTCATATAGACTTCATTGCCTTCACCGAACTGGCTCAACCAGTCCACCAGATTCAGGTCTGTATTAAAGAATGCAGTATTGTCCAGCGGCAGGTAAGCGGTGGTGATAGTCACACCCCAGTTGAAAGTACCTGCATCCGGTTTCATATTCTCGTTGATAATCTCGAACAGGGCGGTCATGGCACGCGGGTCGTGCGAAAGGAATACAATCTTGTCTCCCTTCTCTACGTTGAAGTTGACGTCGCGGAACAGCACCGTACCATCTTCCAGCGTTTTCGTCAAACCGGAAACTTCCAGAATCTGATTACCCGGTTCGCGTTCGGGCGTAAAGATGATGCCCGGATACTTACGTGATGACGGCTTGATTTCTTCTACATTCAGTTTCTCCAACATCTTCTTGCGGCTGGTAGTCTGCTTGCTCTTTGCCACATTGGCACTGAATCGGCGGATAAACTCTTCCAGCTCTTTCTTCTTCTCCTCGGCCTTTGCCTTCTGGTTCTGCTGCTGACGGAGCGCCAGCTGGCTGGACTCGTACCAGAAGCTATAGTTACCGGCAAAGAGGTTAATCTTTCCGTAGTCGATGTCCACCGTATGCGTACAAACGGAGTCGAGGAAGTGACGGTCGTGGCTTACCACCAGCACCGTATGCTCAAAGTTGGAGAGGTACTCTTCCAGCCAAGTCACGGTCTCCATATCCAAGTCATTGGTAGGCTCGTCCAGCAGCAAGTTATCAGGATTTCCATAGAGAGCTTGCGCCAGCATGACACGCACCTTTTCTTTGTTGTTCAACTCACCCATCAACAGATAATGCTTGTCTTCCTTGATACCCAAACCACTCAACAAGGCGGCAGCATCGCTTTCGGCATTCCAGCCGTCCAACTCGGCAAATTTCTCTTCCAATTCGGAAACCTTCAGCCCATCCTCGTCTGTGAAATCCTCTTTGGCATACAGCACTTCACGCTGCTTCATGATATCCCACAACACCGTGTGTCCCATCATCACCGTGTCCATCACCGTAAAAGCATCCCACTTAAAGTGGTCCTGGCTCAAAACGGAAAGACGCTCTCCCGGAGCCAGCATGATGGAGCCCGTCGTAGGGTCCAGCTCCCCGGAAATCGTTTTCAGGAAAGTAGATTTTCCGGCGCCGTTGGCACCGATGATACCATAACAGTTACCACTTGTAAACTTCAGGTTTACGTCATTGAACAACACTCTTTTACCAAACTGTACTGAGACATTAGAGACTGTAATCATCTTTATATTTACGATTTATTTATTTACAATTTACTATTTAATACCTATTAGTCTGCGAATTGCGAGTGCAAAGATAGTTATTTTTCCATGAATAGACACAGAGAAGCGCTGTCAATCTGACATAAAAGTATTACCTTTGCAGCGTTTTCGGCAAAAATATCCGTTTTGGCAAAGTTTTTGCTGGAGCACTAATATCGTATTAACTTAAACCCTTAACAGCAATGAAAGCTAAATCATTTTACAAGAATAATAAGCATAACAATATGAATCCGAAAGAAAAAGAAAACAACCAGGAAGAGGAGCTGAAAACTCAAGCTACTCCCAACGAATGTGACGAAGAAACTGTCGGACAAGAAACTTCACAAGAAAACGAAGCTCCCCTGACAGAAGAAGAAAAGCTCGCCCAGGAACTGGAAAAGGCCAATGAACAGATTGAAGAGCAGAAGGACAAATACCTGCGCTTGTCTGCCGAGTTTGACAATTACCGCAAACGTACCATGAAGGAGAAAGCAGAACTCATCCTGAACGGTGGTGAAAAGAGTATCAGCAGTATCCTACCCATTGTGGATGACTTTGAACGCGCCCTCAAAAACATGGAGACAGCCACCGACGTAGCCGCCGTAAAAGAAGGCGTTGAACTTATCTACAACAAGTTCATGTCTGTATTGGGACAAAACGGCGTTAAGGTAATAGAGACAAAGGAACAACCGCTCGATACAGACTATCACGAAGCCATCGCCGTGATTCCGGCACCCAATGAAGCACTGAAAGGCAAAATTCTGGACTGTGTACAAACCGGTTACATCCTAAACGACAAAGTGATCCGTCATGCCAAAGTGGTAGTCGGAGAATAACATAAAACTGTATGGAAAAAAGAGATTACTACGAAGTATTGGAAGTCGAAAAGACAGCAACGGTAGAAGAAATAAAGAAAGCCTATCGCAAGAAAGCCATCCAATATCATCCGGACAAGAATCCGGGCGACAAAACAGCCGAAGAGAAATTCAAGGAAGCGGCAGAGGCATACGACGTACTAAGCAATCCGGACAAGCGTGCCCGCTACGATCAGTTTGGTCATGCCGGACTGGGTGGTGCCGCCGGTAATGGTGGTCCGTTCGGCGGCTTCAGTGGAGGCATGTCCATGGACGACATCTTCTCCATGTTCGGTGACATCTTTGGCGGACACAGTGGAGGAGGTTTTGGCGGTTTTGGAGGTTTCGGCGGAGGTGGCGGCACACAACAACGCCGTTACCGTGGTTCGGACTTGCGCGTCAAGGTGAAACTGAACCTCAAGGAAATCTCTACCGGCGTGGAAAAGAAATTCAAACTGAAGAAATACGTGCCTTGTACCCACTGTCATGGTACGGGAGCCGAAGGTGACGGTGGTTCAGAGACCTGCCCGACTTGTAACGGCAGCGGCACGGTAATCCGTAACCAGCAAACCATACTCGGCACCATGCAGACAAGAACCACCTGCCCGACATGTGGCGGTGAGGGCAAAATCATCAAGAACAAGTGTAAGGAGTGTGCCGGTGAAGGCATTGTATACGGTGAAGAAGTAGTAACCGTAAAAATTCCGAAAGGCGTTGCAGAAGGTATGCAACTCTCTATGGGAGGAAAAGGAAACGCAGGCAAGCACAACGGCGTGCCGGGAGACCTGCTGATTCTTGTAGAGGAAGAGCAAGACCCGAACCTGATACGCGATGAAAATGACTTGATTTACAACCTGCTCCTCAGCTTCCCGACAGCAGCCTTGGGTGGTGCGGTAGAAATTCCCACGATTGATGGAAAGGTGAAAGTAAAAATTGACTCAGGTACGCAACCGGGAAAAGTACTCCGCCTGCGCGGCAAAGGTTTACCCAACGTGAACGGGTACGGCACGGGAGATTTGCTGGTAAATGTCAGCGTATATGTACCCGAAACGCTGAGCAAGGATGAGAAGAGAGCATTGGAGGAGATGGAAGAATCGGATAACTTCAAGCCGAACACTTCGATTAAAGAGAAAATATTCAAAAAGTTCAAGAGCCTGTTTGACTAATAACATGGTACATAAAGAAGCCTCCCGGTATACAATAAAATATATCGGGAGGCTTTCTTATGGGTTTATCGGGGAAAATGTTAAAGCTCCAACATCCGCTTCATAAAAGCCTTTATTCCCTCCACATCAGAAGCCTGAGGAGCCCACGAAGCCAAATCCTCTGAGGGTAGAGGCTGATATGGGCCTTTTTTAATTTCAAAAATAACAGTACCTGACTCCAAGGCAATAATACTATGCCATGTATTAGAAGGAATCTCCAGACCATATTTACCTTCCGAAGGATTGAGGCATACCTTATCTGTTACATTACCGGCATCATCATAAAAAAATGCCAGCAGACTTCCACGCAAAACCAGATAAGTTTCTTCCTTATCTGTATGACGGTGAGGAGGAAGATAAGTTCCCGGTTCCAAAGCATTCAGCAACCGATGAATAGGAGCATCCATAGACGCATGAAAATTATAATTCATACGTAAACGGGAGTTCTCCTTAGCTCGTGAAGTAACGGTATCCAGCAGCTCTTCTGTTATCAGCTTCATCATAACTTCAGCAATTGGGCAAACTTGGCAGGAAGTTCTGCTTTGCCCGCCTCAATAGATAAACTTTTTCCTTCATTATCTACTAATATAGCAGCCTTCTGCGAGGAAGCCAATGAGGTAACTTCCGACACATTACCGGCAACAAACAAACATCCGGAAAAAAGAGGAGTAATCACCTTCCGGATATGCCCTTTCCATTTTACAAACACAGCCTGCATCGGGCAATATGTAGTATATCCCGCAGCATTCAAACGCTGCATCAACTTATGTTCAGACTTGGGTGCTGTGTACAATGCATGCCAGCACATCATATCATTATCCGTCATCATATTGTTTGCTTTTTCCATCCCTTTAATAAATCTTTTACAAATAATATCCATCCCACACTGCCGACACCTGCCAAGAACATGAAGCCGATCAAAATCATCAATTTATTGGGCTTTGCAGGCTTCAAAGGTACCGTAGCCGGCTGGACAACCGTATATACCGGTGTAATCTCCTGCACCTTAGCTCTTGCCATCTGCAATTGTTGAGACACTTGTGTATATACTTGATAGGCTAAATTCATTTCATTCTGTAAACGCTCTTGCTCTGCGCGATAACTCAGCAATATTATATTCTGGTTTGCATCTACAAAATTTGCGTATTTCTTCTGGGCAGACTCATAACTGGCCTTTGCTTCTCCATAAAGTTTTTCGGTAAATGCCAAATCATGACGAGCTTTATTAGTTCGATAATCTGTGATGTAGTTCTGCAGGCAATGCATCACGGTATCCGTCAGCGAAGCAGATATCAAAGGATCCTGCATAGTAACAGACAAGGTTGTCACACCTGTCTTTTTGTCTACGGAAACAGAGATACGTTTACTTAAAGCATCTGCAATGGCAGACTCATCTCTAGTAAGACGAAAAGGATCCAGCTTTGCATCCCCCTCTTCCGGTTCATCCTTAAACAAAGACAATGTCCATCCTAACACCTTAAAAGGAGCGGAGAAAATTGCACTCCACCAAGGAGAACGCTGTTCTTCTTTCAAATAAGCATATAAAGTCGTGTCTACTTTTGCTTTCTGATCCTTGACTTTAACATCGAACAGTTCAATCAGAAAAGGAGTAGAACTTACAATATCAGGATAAAGTTCGGGTGACAAAGCATCTTCACCAGAAGAAGTACCCAAATTGATACCCGCCATGGCTGCAAGGGCTCCCATACTTCCACCACCAGATTTGCCACCACTCTCCGGAGCCAACGTCACACTTGTAGAGTACTCCTTAGGAATACTAAATGCAACAACCAGTCCAACAAGGGCAGCGATACCACACGCCTTAAAAACCAATTTGCGACTAGCCCATACTTTCTGGGCCAGTTCTATCAAATCTATTTCTTGTTCCTCTGGTTGTGGAGAAGTTATGTTTTGTATTCTTTCTTCGCTCATAATTCAAATTACTTAAAGAGATTAACCATAGTCGCAATCATCGCTGCAATAGAAGCTGTCGTACTTCCCATTCCCAGAATTTCAGTAGTAGTCATCTTCCTTTTCTGTTCTTTACTTGGAACAATTATTTCACAACCTGGTTCAATGGCTTTCTTGTTTCCTGCTCTTAAACGAGAAACTGTACCATTCATGTATATTACATAGACCTTGCGTTTCTTGGCGTCATTACCAAAGCCACCAGCCTGGTTGATGTAATATTTCAAGCTTTCACCCTTTTTATATAAAACTGTATTCGGATACATTACAGCACCGTTGATTTTCACTGTACTTACGTACTCCGGAACAAATAATACATCTCCCTCGCGAAGCACCATATCAGCATCTGAACCAGGATTTTTCAAGGCCTCTCCCAGATTTATACCTACAGAATAGGTATCGGACAAATCCAATCTTTTTACAGATATGGAATCTCCGCCTCCCGCTTGCGCCATACGCAGAGCATCTTCCTTACGGCGGAATTCTTCTTCGGTCATCCTACGTATAAGACGCGCTCCTTTTATATAAGCATCGGGAGTTACTCCACCAGCCTTAGCTATCAAGTCACTCAAACGTTCATTCTTTTTCGATAGTGCATAATTACCGCTAAAAAGGACTTCTCCGCCCACCATAACATTCTGTTGTTTAAAATAGGACGGACTCTTACGAACATAAATTTCATCAAAAGGCTCAAGATGGAAATCCTGGCTTCCTTCTCCCACCAATAAGCCATCTTTCAAATCAAAAGAGAAATTCTGGCCTACTGTAGTACTGAAAGATGTACTCTTCGGATCTTTCATGCGCCGTGCAACTTCAACCTTTGTTGTAGCCGCCGCCTCCAACAAGCCACCAGCCTGCAACACCAAATCCTCTACTGTCATTTTATCAGAATAAAGATATGTACCCGGATTGGCAACTTCACCATGAATGGTAAGTGTAGCTTCTTCCTTCAAGTCATGAATACTTGGAATATATAAAATGTCATTCTTCTGCAAAGGAATATCTGCAGCCGTCCCGTTCAGCAAACCTTTCACATCTACTTGTATAACCTCATGCGACAAGTCTTCAAGTTCACGATCGATTATAGCACGGTTTAAGAATGCATCTCCGCGAAGTCCTTCCGCTTTCTTAATCAGCTGCTTCACTGTATTCATCATACCGTCCAACTGGTACAAACCTTCACGATATACAGCACCGCGGACTTCCACACGATTCTCAAAACGCTGTAAAACGGAATCAACCATTATCTTATCACCGTCATCTACGCGAAATACGGAATAATCCATCTCATCCACATTATAAATTTGATGCTCACGTCCACTTTTACGGATTATACGTAATGCTTTCTTATAAGCATCACCCGTAAAACCACCTGAATACTTCAATAATGTACCTACGGTTTCAGTGGGTTTCATTTCATAAAACATCGGACGTTTTACCTTACCTAATATCTGTACCAGGGACTGGTAAGGATCCACAAGAATTACATCACCATCCTGCAGACGGATGTCATCTTTCATTTTTCCTTTCATAAGTAAATCGTAAACATCCAAATCCGCTATTGTATTTCCATTGCGAATCACTTTAATACTGCGCAAACTACCAATCGGATTCACACCACCTGCACGATATAAAGCATGAAATACGGAAGCAAATGATGAGAGGGTATAAGTTCCGGGCACCACAACTTCACCCATAACGTTTACTTGAATAGAACGTATTTCTCCTAATGTCAGTTTAACTTGGGTAGACGGAACATTTCCGGTTACTCCAGAATATATTCTGGCAAATTCTTGTTTCAAATAATTATTGGCTTCCTTTACAGTTTTGCCACTCAGATAAACCGGTCCTAAATTATTCACAAGAATACTTCCTTCCGGAGAGATTGTTTGTCGAATCGTTGTTTCAGAAGCTCCCCACACATCAATAATCACCTCGTCACCAGGCCCCAGACGATAATTCTCGGGAGTAGCAACATTCACATTGGGTTCGAAAGTCAAATTATCGTTAGTAAAAATATTATGACCATAAATTTGCGAAGTCGGATCCTCTGTTTCCTTCTTTTGAGACAAGGAACGATTATCCATCATTTGTAAAGAATCCCCTGCAACATCCGTTTGTCTGGCAGAATAAGTTTCCGAGGTTGTACGCAGCCCTTTGACTACGCCACTCATTTCACCACGTTGACGAGAACGCTTCTCATCTTGGGTATTGCTCTGCGGACTTCCAGATTTAGAGTTTTCATACTTTTTCTGAATTCTTTCAACTTGTTCCTTTGTCACTCCCCGCCGCATTAATTCAGTAGTAATCTGCTTTTGATTTTTGCCCATCTGCTGAGCGCTTTTTACATACTGAACAACCTGATCATCTGACATCTGCTGAGCAAAAGCTACCCCTGACAAAGTAAATACCAAAAAGAATAGTGTTATTAATCTACGCATAAGATATTCTGATTAATCTTTTGAGTTCTTGTAATAAATATAAATCGGGCACAAAGGTAATATATTATTTTTATAATATACATTTATTCCACCTCTAAGTTTCAGAAAAAGCATTAAAAAACTGTCACTTTCACGTCTTTTCATCGGGTAGAAGAAAGCGGAAAAATTGGCACTATTTTTTTCATTAGTCCAATCAAAATAGCCTTTTTTTCAGTATAACTATGTTGCACCAAGGCCAGCACTTCTTCCCGCACATGTTCATAATCATCAACAGATGCCTTTTCACGCTTTATCTTTTCACCGATTACAGAATCCAAAAGTCCATCCCCAGGCCCTCCCACAATGTACACTTCTCCCCCATCCCCCATGACTCCCACTTCCAGGGTGAGCATACAAGCTTCAGACAAGGTAATCAAACAATGAGTATTCGTCGGATACACCTCACCCAAACGTACTATGAACATATCAGTTTCCCCTGTGTCGCGTTTCAACCTGCAATCAGATGATTGCACATATATTTCCGCCACACGCTTACTATATTCCATAGCATTCTCCGGATGACGTGCATTAGCAGCAGATATCATAACCATACGGGACACTCTATACTTTGCCGCCAGGTCCGCAATATTCACTGTCCCCGATATATTCGTTTGAATTGCCTCCGATACAAAATCATCCATCAGTTGTACATGCTTATACGCAGCAGAATGAAAAACAAGTTGAGGACGTGTTTCTTCAAATATAGCCTCCATACGCGTACGGTTAGCAACATCTGCAACCAATACACGGACCTCCAGATTCTTCCAATGATCAGACAATTCCAACTGTACATCATACAATGGGGATTCTGCCTGATCTACCAGAATCAACTGATAAGGATTCAGTGTAGCCAACTGGCGGACGATTTCCCTTCCTACAGCTCCCGCCGCTCCCGTAACCATTACTCTACGCCCCTCGATATGGGCCGTAATTTTACGCATGTCAACTTGTACCGGTTCTCTACGGAGCCAATCTTCTATTTGAATGTCCTTTATCAGTCCATCGTCCATACAATCGCTTAAGGGAGGAACGGTCATTACATGAATATCATGAGAGAACAGTTTATCCAGCATTCCGGAATTTTCCAAATCCGACACCTTGCTTGGAGAGATAATGATTGTATCCACTTTCTTTTTCTTTAGACAGTCAAACAGCTGCTCATCATTGGGATATACCCTGCATCCCATCGTATGTTTACCTATCATATCAGGTTCGTCCGAAATAAAGCCACGCAGGCGATAATGATTATTACGACTAACTCTCAAGGATTTTGCAACATTGACTCCAGTCCCATGGAATCCATAAATAAAAACATTCACACAATGACGTGCATCAAAAGCAATAGCTTCATAAAGCATCTTCACAGCAATGCGCATACAAGCCATCAGAGAGAAGGTGAACATATATGCCATAAACAGAATGCTGTTCGGCAAAGTTTCTCCAAGCCCCGAAACAGACCAACAGCAATTCCCTAAAAACAGTACAACATAGCTTATCGTAAGACTCCAAAACACACGATAAATATCCACAAAAGAGGAAAAACGGATAACACCCACATAAGTACGGAGAATATGAAAGAAACAGACATTACACAAGACAGCCAAAATGGTCAGCCATACATACAAAGAAATTTCATAAGATACGGACGAAAGCCTATATTGCAAAAAACATGCAGAAAGCATGGAAATCACAACGATAATTACATCTACCAACAGCACCGTCCATTTGGACGCTATGCGTGAAGAAAGATATTTATAATAGATTCTTAAATTCATAATCAGTATCAGACTTATTTGCTATAGGACCTACGACAAAGATGCTTCTTTTCGTTTTATTATCCAATTTTTATGGCAATAAAGTTCAGGACATTCAAATAGAAAATTATCCCACTAAAATATTTCTAAAAAAAACAGAGATTTTTTTTGCCTTTTCAAATAAAGATGTACCTTTGCACCCCGTAAACAAAAGCTTATTGCCGCTATAGCTCAGTTGGTAGAGCAACGCATTCGTAACGCGTAGGTCGCCAGTTCAAGTCTGGCTAGCGGCTCGATATTCAAGCACTGATTATCTGGAATAATCAGTGCTTTTTCTTTTCAAGAATCGTTAGAATAAAAAAACGCTCTTCTACCAATATATTTGCATAAAACACAATGCCCTTCCAAACAGTTTAATCCATAGCCGCATAATTATCCCAAAGCAAGTAAAGCAAGTTTAAAACAGCACCATCTGATTACAATGATAACTTGAAACATATAGGCACATTATTAAAAACATAATACACCTTATATTATACATAGTAATTCCCAATATTTGCGGCAACTTTTCAATAACCCGATTTTTCAATCTTAAATAAAGGATTGAGGTGATTGAAGAACACAAGCCAAAATCAAAAGGCTACCATAGGTTTCTATAACATACTATAAACAAATGAAAAGAATCAAATTATTTACAGCGGCTTTGCTGCTGGCGGCTATATCCGCAGGAAACGATGTGTGGGCGCTTTCCGATTCAGGAAAGAAAGACACGCGTCCGATAGAATCACCCAAATTCTTCAGTGGAAACGCCCACCCGCTGCTTCCACCTCCTTCAATTCAGACTCTTTGCAGACTGTCTCTACAAAGATAGACACAGACAAAGACGGCATTCACGACCTTTATTTCGTGTTTAAAGGCAAGGAGCTGAAGGTAGATGAATGGATGTTTGAGAGATTTTGAGTTAGCCTTACTGTGCTTTATTTCCACATTTACTAAGAATTATTCGTCCGACATCTGTTGCATTATCGTCCGACAGCTGTCGGACGATAATGCAATCATCTCTGCTAGGTACA
>OGZH01002095.1_pt1 | contig 11575 bp, 6 predicted proteins | sample 1576741 | NCBI WGS metagenome assembly OGZH01 (sample SAMEA3541560, study PRJEB24748) | human gut metagenome | biome: human gut; feature: human-associated habitat; material: faeces | place: China | collected 2012 | reverse complement strand
TCGGTGCGGGACTTATATTCTGCTGTAACAATATGCACGATTTTTCTTTCGGAATAATAATGACGATACCCGTAACGGCAACCGTCCTCTATTCGGCTGGAAAGGTTCGGGAGGGCTGTGGGGCTTCAATTATGTTCCTAAGCTTTACGCAATACGTCCCGATAATCCGGATGAAAGTTTCCAAGTTTTACCGTTAGTGGATATGAAGCAATTTGCTGCACCGCAACAAATTTATTATCCGGGTAATAGAACCATCACTCAAAGCGAGTATTACAACGGAAGAAAGCCGGAACAATGTTTTGTTGCTCCCGACGGTGTAACCATCATTCCGAATTACGAAGATTTATTCCGTTGTTCATCTCTGGTTAAGGCAGTACCGGGCAAAACAGTCTATACATTGGATGAATATCACCAACGCGTAATCCATGCGGATGTAGATGCCCAAGGCTTCTTGCAAAACTGTCGCATATTTGCCGACGGAGGCGACCGGAGCGTAGTTACGGACTCTAAAGGCAACGTATATGTAGCCAACGGAGACATTTCCATATTCTCCCCGTCAGGTGAATCCATAGGTACGTTAGAGGTGCCGGAACGTCCCACGTCTCTACTGATATCAGGAAACAAGCTCTATATCACAGCTCTTTCTTCGCTCTATCAAATAGAGCTTTAACAATAGGATTATCATAATAAGAGATTAGGATTATCAATCATGACAAAGTGATATTTTCATAGGTTAGATTTTTAAGTTTGTAACTAAGGTTGCGATTCAGGTTTAAGTTAAAGAGGCGGATAACTACTTGTTTTTTTTTACATCCGCCTCTTTTTTAGTAGTTTTGGCAGTAATATCATTTATAACATATCACCATGGAAAGAGAGAAAAATACACTCCAGCAAAAGGCCTGCCATTGGATGGCTGCCGTTATTATATCCTTATTTGTCCTGCCCCCTGTCCACGCCCAACGCCAAACCCAAACCATCAACGACAGCTGGAAGTTCCTCAAAGGAGAATGCACCGCAGCAGCCGACAGTGCCTTTGACGACAGCAAATGGACATCCATCCATCTGCCCCATACCTGGAATACCGATGCTTATACCGAAAAGGATTACTACCGCGGCACGGGCTGGTATCGCCGGCAACTGACCTTGCCGCAGGGCTGGAAGGAGAAACAGATTATCCTGAGACTGGATGCTGCCGGCAAATCAGCCACTATCTATATCAATGGCAAAAACGTAGGTGAGCATGCCGGAGGATATACCGCCTGTTCATTCAACATCACGCCGTTCCTCTCTTTCGACACACCCAACACGCTGGCCGTATGCGTGGATAATGCCCGCCAGGATATTGCTCCCATCTCCGGAGACTTCACTTTCTTTGGCGGCATCTACCGGGATGTTTGGCTTACGGCGGTTCCCAACCAGCACTTCAACCTAACGAACCACGGCTCGGACGGTCTGTTCATCAGCACCCCGCAGGTTTCCGAGGAGCAGGCAACCCTCTCCATACGCGGTGAAGTAAAGAACGATGCACCGGAAAAAGCGACGTTGGAACTGACGCACACCATCTACCGCCCGGTCGTACCCGTATCATCATTGCCGGGAATTCCATCCGGCTTAGTTGTGAAATACTTAGCCAGCAATTCCTTCACCAATTTCTGTGTACGCCATTCTTCACCTTTGAAACGACTGAACAGGTAAGGATAGGCTATATCGGGTTCATTGGCCGGATCATAATTCCCTTCATCAAACACGCTTTGCAATTTATCAACAAATTTCTTGTCGCCCCCCATCAACTTTACCAAGCCATTGATATCATGAGGCACAAAGAAAGTGTAATTCCATGCATTACCTTCATGGAAACCGGGACTAGGTGCAAAATTAGCTCCTTCTTTCGGATCAAACGGTTCATAGAATTTGCCTTCTTTAGTTATCGGACGCAAGGTTCCGAAATCCTTGCTATAATAATTTTTATAGCCCATAGAACGTTTGCGGAACAATTTCGCATCTTCTTTCTTACCTAAAGCCTCCGCCAAGGTAGAAAGTGCATAGTCGGCAACATAGTATTCCAAAGCATGAGAAACCGAATTATCATACTGACTTTCCATCGGCACATACCCTTTGGACATATAATCGTCATTATCCGGACGCATCAGATTATCCTTGCCCGGAGTAGTGGCCGACTTATACATTCCCTTATAAGCTTCGTCAATGTCAAAGTCTTGCAATCCCTTCATCCAACTGTCTACCAGAACAGGAATAGAAGGGTCACCTTCCATCGTCAATGTTTCACGACCATACAATTCCCATTTCGGGAACCATCCGTGTTCCTTGTATATGCCCATCATGGTGTGAATCATATCCATCTGACGCTCCGGATATACCAAAGTCATCAACTGGTGATAGTTACGATAAGTATCCCACAATGAGAATACCGTGTAACGGTTATGGTTGGTGGTCAAAATCTTATCTCCCTCCATTTGTGGATATTGTCCGCTTACATCCTGCAAAATATTCGGATGAACCATCGTGTGATACATAGCGGTATAGAATACTCCTTTTTGCTCTTCCGTTCCACCTTCCACTTTGATACGGGAAAGATCATCGTTCCATTTCTTACGGGCTTCCGCACGCAGTTTGTCGAATGTTGTACCGAAAGGCTGTTCTTTTTCCAGATTCAAACGGGCATTCTCTATGCTGACAAAAGACACGCCCATACTGACTTCAATCACTTCTTCCGCTGTGGTATCGTAAGTAAACCACACTCCTATATCATCTCCGCTTATTTCTTTTGTATAAGCAGTATAGAGTTTGTATTTACCGGCCGTATCATCCCATTGCGCCTCCACACCCATCGGACGCATCATTTTCCAATAACCGCGTTTTGCCGGTACTTTGTTGATACGCATTACAAAATAGATAGGAAATACCGCCTGAGGATTATAACAGAAAGTTCCCAACAATTTGGTACCTTCAATCTCACGGTCGTTTACAAAACGAACGGTAGCACCACTCTCATTGGTCAATCCCTCTCCCAGATTCAACAAGATATTGCTTTGTCCGGCAGGAAAAGTAAAGCGTGCCATACTGGTACGTGGAGTGGCAGTCAGTTCACATTTCACATTGTATTTATCCAGTATATTGGTATAATAACCCGGATTTGCAGTTTCACCTTGATAGAAGCTTCCATAATTATGATAATCCACATCCAGTTTGCCGGTGGTAGGCATTAATAACAATGATCCCAATTCCGGACAGCCTACCCCGCTAAGATTAACGTGCGCAAAGCCGGTAAGATATTTATTATTGAATTCGTATGGAGTGGACCACCATTGCTTGTCTTTATCCTTATCCCCTTCGGGAACCCCCATCACATTGAAAGGAGTCACCGACATCATTCCATGAGGGGTTAATGCTCCGGGGTTTGTCGTACCGTAATTAGTAGTACCCACAAAAGGGTTTACATAATCTACCGGCTCTTTCTGTGCTGCCGCAGAAAAAACTGAGATACAAGCCAGAACAGCCGATAACAAAATTTGTTTCTTCATGCTATTTGTTGTTTATATAAGTTCTATTATTTCACTACAATTTCATCTGTAAACAAGAAACCTCCGAATTCGCCCGAAGATGCCTGATAACGTATGTAACGTGCTTTGGCATTTCCTTCCCAACCAAAGTTGATGAAAGTCACTTTGTCATCCTTCACTACTTTATGCTCCATGCGCTTCAGTTCCGTAAACTCCTTACCATCATTGGAAACGGAAATGATCACTTCTGAAGGTATAAAGACTTCAGGTCCACACACCTGCATAAAGTCTGCTCCAACAGAATGAATTTCTGTTTCTTTTTCCATATCAATGGTCACATCCATTCTTTTCTTGTCTATAAAACCTTGCCAACGCCTGTCACCATAAGTCCAGCCTCCGATCACACCATCTACCAAGGCACTGTCACCACCGGCCGAATAGCCGGGATAATAAGCGGCATCCGGTCCGTAAGCCACTTTCTTACCTACTGCCAAATGCTGTACGGGCTGATCCGCTCCCGGACGATTTCCTATCTCATTTTTCAATTCAAAAGGATGGTATCCTTCAGCTTTCAATGCCTCTACCTCTTTCAATGCACGAACATGAAAATCATCATAGTTCTTCACAGAAGGGGCACTCCAAGCAACTTCCGCCAAGGCAAGAATACGAGGATAAATCATCATTTCCGCATGTTCCGGAGTCGGAATATATTCTGTGAATAAATTAGCTTGTACTCCATACACCAACTGGACTTTATCCGCACTCAAAGTATCGGGTACAGGATTAAATGAATAAACTTTGGACAAAGGCAGATAGCCTCCTATTGCTTCCGGCTGGGAATCAGGAGCATCCTGATAAGAATCAAAATAGCAGAACTCACCCGGACTCATAATAGCCATGTGGCCGGAATCAACCGCTTTCATTCCCCCTTCCGTGCCACGCCATGACATGACAGTGGCATTAGGTGCCAAACCACCTTCCAATATTTCATCCCAACCCAATAATTTACGTCCGTGGGCATTCAAAAAGACCTCAATACGATGAATCAGATAACTCTGTAACTCGTTCACATCTTTCAAGCCTTCTTTTTTCATACGTGCCTGGCACAGTTTGCAAGTGGGCCATGAGGCTTTACCTGCCTCATCCCCTCCTATATGAATATATTCGGACGGGAAAAGTTCCATTACCTCTGTCAACACATTTTCCAGAAACTCGAAAGTCTTTTCATTACCGACACAGAAATCGGCTTGTTTGTAAGGTTCGTGTGTACAAGACAACTCAGGATAAGCAGTCAGTACTTCTTCCGAATGCGCAGGCATCTCTATCTCAGGAATAACAGTAATAAAACGTTCCTGAGCGTATGCCACCAGTTCGCGGATATCATCTTGAGTATAATAACCTCCGTGAGCATCTTTACTGCCTTCTTCTTCATACCGTCGTCCGTTATTCCACCATTCTTTCCAGGTAGGAAACTCACGCCATGCCGCAAATTCTGTCAGACGGGGATATTTTTTTATTTCAAGACGCCAGCCCGCAGCGTCAGTAAGATGCAGATGCAGACGGTTCAATTTATAATATGCCAAAGCATCCATCTGCTTTTTTATAAATTCCTTATCGAAGAAATGACGGGAAACATCCATCATAAAGCCACGATAAGCAAAACGGGGTTCATCTGTAATGACTCCTGCCGGCAATCCTTTTTCATCAACCATTTGCAGCATAGTCTGAACTCCATAGAACAATCCTGCCCCGGAAGTTGCACGAATAAGTACCTGATCAGGAGTTACCGTCAGAACATATCCCTCGGAAGAGTTTACCTCCGGCAGTTCCGCCACTTGTTTCAAGACAACATTATGTCCCTCTTCTGCTATTACCGGTTTCAAATTCATGGAAGAAGCCACCAGATAATCTTCCAAAATCTTCTTGTCCCCCTCAGACGCATCTATATATAACCCTGTTTCCGAATTCAATGAAAACACTTCCTGCTGTAATTCCACCTTTAATGGTGCGGGAATAACAGAAAGTGTGCGTTGCTCTTCTTTCGTGCAACTTGCAAACAGCAAGCCCAATGCAACTTCCGCCAATATAATCAATCTTCTCATCTTCTCTTTTCTTTAATTCTATTAATTTCATTAGTACGAATGCCTGGTTTCAATTCTCCATTAATAATGTAATGAAATCCGTCCTGCGAAACTATTACAGCTCCGGCACGCGCACCTTGTTCATATTCGCCTAATGTAGTCCATTTATCCGTCTGCGGATGATAGAGCAGCAGGTTTCTATTAAACCGATACCACTCTACAGGATGTGACAAATATTCTTTTCCCGCATAAATACCTTGCAGAGCTTTTAAGAATATATCCTTATCAACTCCTCCGGCACACAATATCATACCCTCGCCAAAAGAGGTTCCCATTCCACCACCTAAAGAGATCTCATTACCTTCCGCATCATACGGGGTGGCAACCGATGACCATTCTTTCGTTTCCGGAGAATACATATATCCATCTACTGACAAAGAAGCCTGATGCCCTTCAACAGCCGGGGCAAATCCCCCCCACACATAAAGTTTTCCATCTTGTGCCACGCAAACAGATTGTACTCTGGGTTCACCCGGAATATCTGTTTCTCTTTTCCATCCTCCAGACAAATCCGACAGATCAAGCATGTACATGGCCGAGGATGGAATGCCATTTACATTTCCACCGACAATATATAGTGAATGTCCTACTAATGCACCTGCCATATTATCCATAGTTACAGGCAAAGAGGGCAAAGTATCTCTTTTCAAGGTGTCTTTTTGCAAAGATAAAAGAAAAACATCAGACAAGCTGTGTGTTGCCGTAGTCCCTCCAACACAAATTAACCCTTTTTCAGTAGAAATAGTGACTCCATAAGCTGCTGCCTGAGGCAGTTGGCCTATTTTCTTCCACTCAAAAGCCGTATCATTTGACAAAGGGGCGATATATATATCCCGATAATAAGCTTTTTTTCCTCCATCGGCTACCGGTATATCAGGGAAATTACAACCTCCGGCTATCAGCAAATTTCCTTCAATCACTCCCGCATATAATGCAGAAACTCCCTTAAGAAAACCGGTATTCTCTGTAGGGAACCCATGCATTTTCTCAAGAGATATTTCAGAAGCATCCGATTGACCGCTACAAGCAGCCATTGTCATCATGCCCAGTATCGCATAAACGCCATATATTATTTTTCTGATCATGTTTTCATGGTGAAGCAAATAATAAAAAGTGTGCCAAAAGCAAATCAGCCATCCCGCTTGCCCCAGAAACGGATTGCACCAACGCAAACACAGCATTCCTTACGCATATGGACGGAGGCATTCCACCTCACGCCCAACGGTACTCTATCACACTTTTGGCACACAGTCATTATTTGAATATAACTATCAATTTAATGAAATTTCATCAACAAACAAGAAAGCCGGATTTCCTTTGCCACCGTGCCAAGCAGGAATGCTATGTTCCGCTAAAGCGGTCACTTTCACATAACGGGCAGTCACCGGATCGAAAGTCAACGTATGGTTGAACACTCCATTCTTGTCATCCTGCTTCATTGCCGGATATTTTTCTGAAGCAATTTCCTTAAAGTTCTTTCCGTCTTCGGATACAGCTACAGAAAAAGCACGGGCATCAAACACCCAGTCACCTTTTTCCACACAAGTAGAAATAGAAGCGCTGCTGATTTCTGTCGGTTGCTGCATATCAATAACTGCTTCCATATCATTTTTATAGAAAGCAATCCAACGGCCCGTCTTATAGTTACCGTTACCTTTCAATCCGTCCACCAAAGTGGGAGCGCCTTTGAATTCATATTGCTTGTTTACCGGTTGCAACATAGTGACAGGTTTCATACTAGCCTTGTTAAAAGCAATTTCCTCTGTAACCACACGGCTATTTCCTGCAGGACGTACAGTAATCGCTTTAAAAGTACAATTCTGTTTCAATTTCAATGTTTCCGTATACAACTGGGAAGCAGCGGAAGGTTCCGTTCCATCCAAAGTGTAATAGATAGGACTATTATCAATAGTAGACAAAGTAACATCCAGCGTACCATCTTTCGGATTAGGAGTAAATACAGCATTTACATCAAAGACATGCTTGGCATAATTATATTTATAAACATCATAAATATCTACCAACTGAGGCAAACGCTTCAAGAAACCTTCATAGTTTTTCTTTTCCGGCATGGTCCACTGAATTTCAGACAAAGCAGCCATACGGGGTAATTCCATATATTCTACCTGACTGTAGGTAGGAATGTATTCAGTCCATAAGTTGGCCTGTACGCCAATGATGTATTTCTGCTCTTCCGGAGTCAGATCAGCCGGCATCGGCTCATAGTTATATACCGTTTCAACGGGTACATATCCACCAATAGCCTCAGGTTCATTAGCAATATCCTTGGTTTGGTAATAGTCGAAATACAAATAAGTATTAGGAGTCATAATTACATCATGTTTCTGTTTTGCGGCTTCAATACCTCCGGCAACACCACGCCATGACATTACAGTGGCATTGGGAGCCAATCCGCCTTCCAGAATTTCATCCCAACCGATAATCTGACGTCCGTGTCCGTTCAGGAACTTCTCTGCATGATTGATAATGAAACTCTGCAATCTTTCCTCGGCAGTATGATTCTTGTCAGACTTAAGACCTAAAGCCTTGATACGAGCCTGGCACTTTGGACATTTTGCCCAACGTACCTTAGGACATTCGTCACCACCTACATGAATATATTCTGACGGGAAAATCTGAATAATTTCCCCTAATACATCTTCAATGAATTTCAAGGTTTCATCATTTCCTGCGCAAAGCACATCTTCTGATACCCCCCAGATTTTCCATACTTCGTACGGACCACCAGTACAGCCCAAGTTAGGATATGCAGCCAAAGCAGCCTGCATGTGTCCCGGCATATCAATTTCCGGTATAACCGTAATATGACGTTCGGCAGCATAAGCTACAATTTCTTTTGCTTCTTCCTGTGTGAAGAATCCACCATAAGGCTTGCCATCATATTTTCCCGAGTTATGTCCGATAACCGTTTCCGCTCTTTTAGAACCTATTTCAGTCAGTTCAGGACGACTCTTGATTTCGATTCTCCATCCCTGGTCTTCAGACAAATGCCAGTGGAAACGGTTGATGTTGTGCAAAGCCAGCATATCAATAAAACGCTTTACTGAATCTACCGGGAAAAAATGACGTGACACATCCAACATTGCACCACGATAAGAGAAACGAGGATAGTCATTGATTTCAACCGCCGGTAAAGCGATATCCACTCCTTGTGCTACCGGAATAGATTTACGCAACGTCTGGATGCCATAAAATACTCCGGCTTCCGTAGGTCCTGAAATAACCACTTGGTCGCTGGTTACCTTTAACTGGTATCCTTCAGGATTTTCAGCATTTCCACCTAATTGCAGGATTATTCCTTTGCCGTCTGTACCGGCTTGTACAGCCAATGACTTTCCGGTAAGATCTTTGATATAACTTGCCAAAAATTCAGCGTTCTTTTGCATTTTTTCATTGCCTTCCGGATACATTATCTTAGTTCCATTTGACAAAATAAACGGAGCAGCCTGATCCATTACCGAAATTTCCTGCGGTAACGGAATTATCTGATAATTTGCTTCTTTCACTTCTGTGTTACAGGATAAAAGCATAAAACCTGCCATTGTCAGCCCTGCAAGGCCCATTAAAGTTTTCATAATAGATATTAATTGATTAGTTAGTATCACTTAATTGCTTAATAGTTATATCAACCTTTTCATTCTTCTTCAGTTTATCTGAAGTAATAATCACTTTCTTTGTCTGTCCCGGCAACAAGTCAAAGAAGTTGTCAGTAAATCTCGCACCTTGAACAGGAATCTCTATGAACACATCCCTGGCCAGCTGTCTGGCAGACAGAGTCACTTCATATTTTCCATCCATCGGCTTCACTTTATAGCGGATCTCGGTCTTCGGAAGCTCCTGATCTTTTGCGTGGTTAAAGTAATAAATTTCTTCGGATAAAACCTCACCTTTCTTATTTTTTAATGTCATTAGAAGAAAAGTATTTTGAGGACTTGTTGTTATACCCGCATAAGGTTCCTTATAATATAAGGTGGAAGCATTGGCCGGAACCTCACCCTTGATACTCTTTTTAGTCAGAACTTTTCCATTAAAATCCATCACACGCAACAATAAAGTCACCTCTTTATCCGCTTCCAGCTTGTCCGACATAACATAAATATTCAAATCCTCCCCTTCCTTGACAGCATCTACCAATACCGGAGCAAAAGCTCTTTTTGCCTGATAATGCAACGCTTTCCAATTGCCATAATAATCAATGCTCGACCAGGAAACGACCGGCCAGCTGTCATTCAGCTGCCAATATAAAGTCCCCATACAATAGGGACGGTTACGACGATGGGCTTCCAAACCCTGGCGCACTCCTACCCCCTGCAAAACCAAACCCATATAAACCAACTGATCGAAATCTTCAGGCACTTTATAATACAGTCCCATAGTCTTCTTGATGAGGAAATTACCGATAGTGGCTTTTTGATGAGCATTCATCACCTCCGATTCCAATGCATAATCTTCCGGTGAGGCAAAAGTAGCAATCGTCTTCATTTCAGGAAATGCCTGAAAACCAAACTCACTCATAAAACGCGGAATTTCCGTATCCAGACTTTCAAACGGTTTCTGACCATACCAGATACCCCAATTATGGCTGTCTGCAATCTTCCAACTTTCGGGACGTCCCCAATTGGCCTCGTACGGAGAACCATGCATATAGAAACGGTCCGGATCAAGTTCAGCTACTTTACGAGGCAACAACTCACGGAAAAGTTTGTCATAGCCCTGCTTCATTCCTTCCATAATACCGGGATCAGTGTATTTCTTATCCCATCCCCAGTAGCGCATACCTTCATAAATTTCATTGTTTCCACACCACATAGCCAGACTGGCATGGTTCCGTAAACGCTTGATATTATATTCCGCCTCGGCCTCTACCCGTTTCATAAAAGCAGGATCGGACGGATAAGTAGTGCAGGCAAAAATAAAATCCTGCCAAACTAAAATTCCATTCTCGTCCGCCGCCTGATAAAAAGCATCATCCTCATAAATTCCTCCACCCCATACACGAATCATATTCATATTGGCATCTTTCACATCCTTGAACAACTGGCGGTAACGTTCTTCAGTAATGTTAGGCAGCAAAGCATCATCCGGGATAAAATTCGCGCCTTTGGCAAACATAGGTTCACCATTGACTACAAAATAGAAGGATTCTCCCTGATCGTCTTTTTCTTTCACCACCTTTATTGTACGGAGTCCGATACGCTCTTTTTGAGAAGCTATCACTTTACCATCCACCTTTATTACGGCTTCAAAGTCATACAATGCAGGTTCCCCCCAACCATTAGGCATCCATAAATGAGGCTGCCGTATCTCTATGGGAAGAAGAATATGGTTTGTTCCCGGCTGCAATGTCACCTCTTTCTGTTCGGTTACCTTTTCACCCTCCTTATAAGAATAAGCAACGGTTACTTCCGCTTTCTGAGGAGTTGCAGAAACACTGTTTACAGTCAGGCGGTTTTCAACTTTCGCCAGATCTTTTGTTACCGAAGCCTGACGTACATAGTAATCATCAATGCGTGCCACATCATAGAAAGTCAGTGTCACAGGCCGCCAAATACCACTGGTTACCAAGCGGATTCCCCAATCCCAGCCATAACTGTAAGGCGCTTTACGGCTATAGATACTAACCCGCTTATCACTATGATCATTATCAGCAGGATAATCAAAACCATTGGTTTCCCATTGGGGTAAAGTTTGCTTGACAGGTGAATGAAACAGAATCTGCAAATGGTTTTCTCCCTTCCGCAACACCTCTTTTACCGGAAGAGTATAGCCGACAAACATATTGTCCGTACGTTCCAACAAAGAGCCGTTCAGATAAATATCCGCATACGTATCCAACCCTTCCAAAATCAACAAGGCAGCATCCCGCGAGAGTTGCTCATCCGTCACATTAAA
>OGZH01002086.1_pt1 | contig 11593 bp, 7 predicted proteins | sample 1576741 | NCBI WGS metagenome assembly OGZH01 (sample SAMEA3541560, study PRJEB24748) | human gut metagenome | biome: human gut; feature: human-associated habitat; material: faeces | place: China | collected 2012 | reverse complement strand
GCTTTGTTTTCTGTTACGTAAACACAAGGAACGGGATTCAGAGAGTGGGCAGTATTCGGAGTACCGTCTTCATTCAAAGCATGGTCAGCATTACCATGGTCAGCGATAATGATTGCTTCGTAATCCCGTGCTTTAGCGGCTTCGATTACATCTTTCACACAAGCATCAACAGCAACAACAGCTTTTTCGATTGCTTCGTAAATGCCGGTATGACCTACCATATCACCGTTAGCAAAGTTTACTACGATGAAGTCATATTTGTTTTCATTGATAGCAGCCACCAGTTTGTCTTTTACTTCGTAAGCGCTCATTTCCGGCTTCAAGTCGTAAGTAGCAACTTTCGGAGACGGAACAAGAATACGGTCTTCGTTATCGTACGGAGTTTCACGGCCACCGTTGAAGAAGAATGTTACGTGAGCATACTTTTCTGTTTCTGCAATATGGAGTTGATTCAGTCCCTTAGCAGCAAGGTATTCACCCAACGTATTAGAAACGTTTTCTTTATCGAATAAGATGTGTACACCTTTGAAAGAAGCGTCATACGGAGTCATACAGTAATATTGCAGTCCCGGAATTGTACGCATACCAGCTTCCGGCATATCTTGTTGAGTCAATACTACTGTCAACTCTTTCGCACGGTCGTTACGGTAGTTGAAGAAGATTACTACATCTCCTTCTTTGATTGTTCCGTCGAAATTAGCATTTACAATCGGTTTGACAAATTCGTCTGTCACGCCTTCATCATAAGATTCCTGCATTGCCTGAACCATATCGGCAGCTTTCTTACCTTCACCTTTTACTAACAAATCATAGGCTTCTTTCACACGTTCCCAACGTTTGTCACGGTCCACCATACCTCATCATAAATCATAAAAGACCAAAAGAAAATGGAAATATTTACATGTGTTATAGATTTTATGTTAGCAGTGCCACTTTGGAAATAACAATGACTATTAGCTGCCATTGAAGCTAACAATACATTTCTTTCTGTTGTTCCTCCATCTTCGCTTGAAGCTTTTAAACGTGGGGAAAGAATATTTAAATTATTTGTCGTATTATGTTTTGTGAATATATAACTTGTGTGAGAAGCTGAATATGTAGTTGGGAATGGATATTGCAAATTTATTTCAAGTGAATCATTTTCTGCTTGCTCTATAACTTTATTTACATCTATGAGATTTGCCAATAAATCTTCGTAGGCTTCCTGGCATACTTTTAATGAATCTATAGCAAAACAGTTATTTTTTGTAAAGATAAGCTTGTTATTTATTGCTTTAACATATTCTTTTTTGGCCAGTCAAATAGAGTCTTTGGAATCTGAACTTGCAGACCTGGCTTCGTCAGAGTTTGACAGGCAGATTAAACTTCTTACATCCATCAAAGAAATTGGTATCACTTTGGCTACGGCCTTGATTGTCGCTACCGGAGGATTCTCCTATTTCGATAACGCAAAGCAAATTTCCCGTTTTATCGGAATATGCCCGACATACCAGCAATCCGGAACATCCGTGCACATCAAAGGTGGGATAAACCGTAACGGGGATGTGAGCCTGCGTTCACTGCTATATGTCGCCTCGTGGTCGGCATTACGTGGTAACACAACCTGTAAAGTACAGACTGGATGTGAATGTGCGGTCGGCAAGTATATTAGGACTTGTTGGAGCAGGTGGAATCGGCGCCCCACTGATTGTCTACATGAACAATTACAGATGGGACGCCGTTGGCTCAATTCTTATTGTATTGTTTGTTGTAGTTCTTCTTATAGAACTTCTTTCAAAATGTTTAAAGAGAATTCACTAAGCTTTCTTAAAACGGCTGTAGTCAATAACATATATGAAAATGTAAAGAACGATATAAAGAATTATTGCTCCGATTACATCGACTACAGAATGCTGCTTTAAAAACACGGTTGCAAGGCATATAAGGACGCAAAGGATTGAAGATAATGTCTTTGTTATTATATGTCCCTTTAAAGCTTTGCAACGCAGTAATGCAAAATTAACTGCAAGCGAGTTGTATACATGTATACTTGGAAATACATTTGTTGAAGTATCTATTGTATATAGTGCATTGATTATCTTTCCACAGAAGTTATCGGGAATATAATCAGGCCTTAATGTAAGACCATTAGGATATATCATGCATATTGTAAGAGCAAGTGACATACCGATTACAAGCGATAATGCAAACTGTAAGAATTCTTTATTATCTGCCTTAAAATACATATATATGCACGCTGCAACCACATACAAAAACCATAATACATATGGAATTATAAAATACTCACAGAAAGGTATCATATCATCAAAAGGAATATTGATGATATGAAGCCCGGGATAATCACTGTTAATAACTTTTTCAAGAGTCGAAAACCATGGAAGGTATATAAATATATATGCTGCAAAGCATATTCTCCAGCCTTTTCTTTTAAAAAAATCTTTCAATATTGTACACCTCTACATTTTTTAATATTATTAGCAAAATATTTCAAAATTATATCATTGTTGCTGAATAAATGCAATATAATAAGGTTTTGAAGGTTTACAAACCAAATAAATATGTAATATAATGATATGACACATTTGATGCAGGAGATTTATAAATGTTACATTTGAATCATTTGAAGAAAAGTTTTGGTAAGAACGAAATTCTTACTGATATTGAATATACATTTGAAGAAGGAAATATATATCCGGTTCTTGGCGGTGCAGGAGCAGGAAGAACAACTCTGTTTGAGTGTATCGCAGGAGATATTGCTGTAGATTCAGGCACTGTTGAGACTAAGGAGAAGTGCACGCTTTTCTTTGCTGCAAAGCAGAGTGTTCTGCCTATGCTTATTACAGGATATCAGTTTATCAGTATGCTCTGTGATATGAATAAGAACAGCGAAAAGCCTGAATATTATCTTGATAAAGTGAAGCTTACAGGGCTGATAAGAGACAGACATATTGCAGATTACAGTTTTGAGGAGAAGAAGAGGCTTCAGTTAGCAGCTTTTCTTATTCAGAAACCATATGTAATGATGTTTGATGAGGCACTTGATTATTGTACTGATGAATATATTGATGATATGCTTTCAGTTCTTAATGAATATAAGAATGACCATATAATTCTTATATCAACAGGTTTGTTGGATATTGCACATAGAATATCAAAGGATGTGCTGGTTCTTAACAATGGTGAACTCAATCCTATATCACATGAAACTATGCAGATTCCAGAGATAAAAGAAGCTGTATTAGACATACTTGGGGAGGCAGACAATGAAATTATTTAGAAAGCTGTTTGCTGAGAAAATATTACGATATTATGAGGGAACAGAGGCAGGAATTAAGATGATAAAGAGTTTTCCTGTAATAAGGAAACTGGTGAAGGATGATGCTTTTGGTGAAAAATCAAAAAGCAGGGCTATCGTTGGAACTATGGCACAGATATTTATGCTTGCATGGGAATTTATAAGAAAGTTCATGTATGTAATTCTTCTTATATATGTTCCCTATACAATACTTGCATATTTCTTTCCACTAATAAGGATTCATCAGGATATTTCTATAATATATCTGTTTATAATGCTTTCAACTATATGTGGAAGTCTTGCTAATACAACAATATTTGCAATGGGTGACAGGGATTATCTTATGATTCGTGTAATGCTTGTTAGTCCGTATATGAATTTTTTGGGGAAATTTATATATAAGATAGTAACAGAATTTGTATTCTATTTTATTATACTTATAATACTTGGAGAACCGGTATTTAATGCACTTATGTTGTGCATTGTTACAGCATGTGCAAGACCTGTGGGTGAGATGATGGCAATTATAACATTTGACCATTTCAGAGGTGTGTACGAAAACAGAAGTGTCCTTAATGGCACAATAATGGCTATATGTGTAATACTTGCATATGGACTGCCTGTGCTTAATGGCAGAATTGCAGCAAGCTGGATATATGCAATACATCCGTTTGTTGTCTGTGTTATGTTTCTTGTTGGAGCAGGCGCAATGTATTTTCTGTGGTGGTATAAGTATTATCGTGTGATAATAAGAGAGGCAATGCATAATAAAAGAGAATTTTAATTAAAACAGGAGGACGATTATGTATCAGAAAAGCAGAAGATTTCAGACAAAAATAATTACATATGCAGTTCTGGTTATATTCAGTCTTCTTGTCATAGGGGTGTTTGTATACAGCTATGTATCTAAATATCAGGAAAATAAGCTGGATATTAAATCACGTTATACATTTTCAATAAGAATTGATGATCAGTGGAATGTTGTATCTGATGATTATGTATCTGATTATGATAATGATAATGTGTCTAATTTTACTAATCCGGATATGGTGGGGCTTGGAACTAAATGGCTCGAAAAATATATCTCACAGTACAGACAGAAATATGTTCCATATTCAAAGTATATTGTAAAATCAGGTATTGATTCAGTAAGCGTGCTTGACCTTTCAAGCAATACTGTTCTGCTGTCCTTCTGGGTTATTCCGCAGAATCTTAATTCGGATTATTTTTCTTCGTGGGAAGGTATTCAGGACGACGTAAGAATAAAATGTGAGTGGGTGGTTTCATTTTATCTTGATAACAACTATGATAATACTGCGAAGCTTTATGTTACTTCAGTCATGAGTTCAGAAGACTATGGACTGAAACAGTATTATGCACAGCAGGGAATCGATTCAGGCGGAGATACAGAGATTACAAGTAATTCTAATAAGGATCAGCTTGCTAATTATTCAATAAAGGATAATTCACTTCTTGTCACTTATGATAGAGAAAAATATATTTCGGTTCCTGTATCTTATTCTTATCTGTTGTATGAGCCTAACAGTTCAACAACACTTAAAGAAGGCAGTTATATGATAACCACAGAAAAAACTGCTTTTGTGTATGGAGGAAAGACAGTTAATAACACTAAAATTCCGGTTACTGTTGTTTATTCGGATGATAAAGGTGAAAACTGGACAACATGTGAGCTTGATAAGATATATACTGCTGATTATTATTATGTAAAATTCTTTGATTCTGACAATGGTGTGATTGTCTGCGGATATGCAAAGAGTAATGATACTAATGAATCATCAAGGATATACAGTACAAGTAATGGTGGAGAAAGCTGGGATATAGTTGGAAGCGGACCGGCTACTAATATAATTAAGGGTGTTGTTTATGTGTCATCAGATGTTGGTTTTTTCTGTTATGATTACGTTGAAGGTATGGATAGTAATCTTTATAAGACAGATGATGGTGGTAAAACATTTGCAAAGGTAATGCTTGAGGAGCAGGAACTTGATAGTTCAGCTGCGAATCCACAGGGGCAGGAGACCGAAACTAAGACTGATTCCGGAAAAAACGGTGCAGATTCTTCAGAACAGTTAAGATGGAGCGATGTATATAAGGAAGCTCTTACACCAGTTGTAGATTCTACCGGAATTATAACAATATATCTTACCCAGGGCAAAAATGCTGTTTATAATGATGGAAAAACGGCGGCAAAATATCAGTCATCTGATAAAGGAAGTACGTGGAAATATATTGGTCAGGTTGAGATAAAAGATTAAATATTTATTAAAGTGTAAAAAATATTTGAATAATATAAACATGCGTGGTATTATAATTATAGCAAAAGGAATTATAATATTACGCATGTTTTTTTGATATATGCATTTTCTTATGGACATGGGACGTGAATGAGGATTATTCATAAGGAGATTGTAATATGAAAAGCAGACATGGAAAGAAAAAGCGCCTGACAGCAGCGGTTGTACTATTAGGTATACTTGTTATTGGCTGGGCGGTGATATCATATGCAGCAGAAGACGAGTATAAGGTTCATCATAATATTACTATTGATCTTGGTGGAGGAACATGTGATAAGATATATTATCAGTCGCAGATTGATAATGGAGATAATGCCGGACAATGGAATGATGATCTGAGAATTGGGGAATATCTTGCTGACCGTTATGGAGAATACCATACTATTATTGATTATAAGGCATCTGTGCCGAAAGCAGATACAGTAACATCTAATTATTATGACTGCGTAGGAGTTACACCATATCTAAGAATTGGTGCGGTAAGCAGGGATGGATATATTCTGAAAGGCTGGGAAGTTTCAGGAGACAAAGGATGGCATACTGATTATGGAAAGAATGGCATTCGGGTTGAAATAGGGGCTTATACGGAAGAAGATATTGTTATCAAAGCAATATGGGAAAGACAGACATTTACAGTTCATTATAGCGCAGGAGTTGCAGCTGACAGAGGCATTAAAGCTTATCTTCCAGATGATGAGGATGCTTATTATGGAAGAGGGGATGAACTGACAGGTTTTACTGAGGGTGCATCTGCTGATAATGGACTTATATTTACCGGATGGTCCTTTGACAGATATGGTGACTCTGGCATATTAGAACCGGAAGATCTGAGTGATTATAACAAAGATGTGACTGTCTATGCTATATGGGATTATATAATTACATTTGATAATAACACAGACGCAGAGGTTACCGGTTATATGGAGAATATTACATCAAAGCTTGGCAGCAGAATCAGACTTAAAGGAAGCAGTCTGTCAAGAAAAGGGTATTATTTGTCTGGCTGGAATACGAAAAGTGATGATACAGGAAAGTTTTATTCAACTATGTCTGTTGTTGACCTGACGCCTGATGATAGCGGAAAGGCTGTTTTGTATGCGATATGGCAGCCGATTTTTTATGAAGTACATCTGTATTGCAATAAGCCGGAAGAATCAAGTGAGATGATGAAGATTATTGATAATTCAGACTGGGACTGGTATGAGGATGAAGGTTATTACAGCAGATTCTATACATATGATCAAGAAGATGAGCTTCCGTGTGTATCGCAGCTATATAGTCTTACCGGTTGGACAGGTTTAGGCTGGGAGACAGAAGACGGCACATATGTTGAAGGCGGCGTGCCTGGAAAGCTTAATCTGGCTGATAAGCTTGGTGCAGTTGTTGATATGTCAGCTGTGTGGAAAGAGAATATATACAATATTAATATTGATTCTAATGGTGGATATGATGCCGGTTCTACAATTATCACAGGATATGAGAAAGAGAATGAACTTCCGGATCCGCCACTAAGACCTGGATATGATTTTGATTCATGGAACACTGAAGAAGATGGAAAAGGGACAAAGTACGAAAATAAGGATGTAGTTTCGAAGCTTGTTGAAGATGATGGCGGTAATATGACAATATATGCTCAATGGAAGAAGAAGAAAAAGTTGTGTCTTAAAGTTTCTTCTAATTCATATCTTAAATCATTGATTAATCCCGCAGCAGAAGCTCTTGCAAAGAACTGGTTTGGAAAGAATAATAATACATTGGTGGAAAATATGATGAATAAGTCTGATAAAGACTGTGTTCAGGTGTGGTCAGTAAGCAGAGAAGGAATCTCAAGAACGAGATGATATAACAGAAGATTATAGATGACAGCCTCCTGTTTTGGGGGCTGTTTTTAAGGTATGTATTTTTATGCAATATATAGATAAATATTTGCTTGAAAATTACATTTAATTATGGTAACATATTGTAAAGTTTGAGAGAAAAAAGGCATTTTTGTGTCTTTTTTTTTGCGCAAAAGTCATTTTAGCGCCTCTTGGCATATGATTAAATTAAATAAACGAAAGGAATTAAGGTGGCATTCATGAAAGCATTTTTGATACTTGAAGATGGAACGGTCTTTGAAGGAACCAGCATAGGTTCGACCCGTGAAGTTATTAGTGAGATTGTCTTTAACACATCTATGACAGGATATCTGGAGGTGCTGACTGATCCTTCATACGCAGGACAGGCAGTAACAATGACATATCCTCTTATCGGTAATTACGGAGTGTGCTATAAGGATATGGAATCCCAGAAAGCATGGCCAGATGGATATATTGTACGTGAGCTTTCCAGAATGGCAAGCAACTTCAGAAATGAAGATCCTATCCAGAAATTCCTTCTTGATAATGATATCCCAGGTATTTGTGGGATTGACACAAGAGCCCTTACTAAGATATTAAGAGAAAAGGGTACTATGAACGGTATGATTACAACTAATGAGAATTATAATCTTGATGAGGTACTTCCTAAGATTAAGGAGTACAGTGTTAAGGGCGTTGTAAGAAAGGTTACATGTTCAGAAAAGTATGTTCTTCCAGGAAAAGGACCTAAGGTTGCTCTTATGGACTTTGGCGCAAAGAAGAATATTGCAAGATCACTTAATAACAGAGGCTGTGAAGTTACAGTATATCCTGCATATACTAAGGCAGAAGAGATTCTTGCAACTAATCCTGATGGAATTATGTTATCTAATGGTCCTGGAGATCCTAAGGAATGTGTAGAGATAATTGAAGAGATTAAGAAACTGTATAACAGCAATGTACCAATATTTGCAATCTGTCTTGGACATCAGCTTATGGCACTTGCTACTGGAGCTGATACTCACAGACTTAAGTACGGACACAGAGGTGCTAACCATCCTGTTAAGGATTTAAAGACTGGCAAATGTTATATATCATCACAGAACCATGGTTATGTTGTAGATGAAAGCACATTAGACAGTAAGGTTGCAGTACCTGCATTTGAGAATGTTAATGATAAGACTAATGAGGGACTTGAATATGTTGGTAAGAATATATTCACAGTACAGTTCCATCCAGAAGCCTGCGCAGGTCCACAGGATACAGCGTACCTGTTTGACAGATTTATGGATATGATGAAGAAGGAGGACTAAGAACATGCCAAAGATTGAGAGTATTAAGAAAGTATTAGTTATAGGTTCTGGTCCAATCGTTATTGGTCAGGCAGCAGAATTTGACTATGCCGGAACACAGGCATGCCGTTCTCTTAAAGAGGAAGGAATTGAAGTAGTATTGGTTAACTCTAACCCTGCTACTATCATGACAGATAAAGATATTGCTGATGAGGTATATATTGAGCCTCTTACAGTTGAAGCATTAAAGCAGATTATCTTAAAGGAAAAGCCGGACAGCATCTTACCTACACTTGGTGGACAGGCCGGACTTAACCTTGCAATGGAAATCGCTGAGACAGGATTCCTTGAGGAGCATAATGTAAAGCTTATCGGTACAACTGCACTTACAATCAAGAAGGCAGAAGACCGTCTTATGTTCAAGGAAACTATGGAAAAGATTGGTGAGCCATGTGCGCCATCACTTGTTGTTAACAACGTTGAGGATGGCGAAGCATTCGCAGCCAAGATTGGATATCCTGTAGTATTACGTCCTGCTTACACACTTGGTGGTAGCGGCGGCGGTATCGCTAAGAATGTGCAGGAATTAAGAGAAATCCTTGAGAATGGTTTAAGACTTTCAAGAGTTGGTGAAGTTTTAGTTGAGCGTTGTATCGCTGGCTGGAAGGAAATTGAATACGAAGTAATGCGTGACAGCAATGGAACATGTATTACTATCTGTAATATGGAGAATATCGACCCTGTTGGTGTTCATACAGGTGATAGTATTGTAGTAGCTCCTTCACAGACACTTTCAGATAAGGAATACCAGATGTTAAGAACATCTGCATTAAGAATTATTGATGAATTAGGCATCACAGGTGGATGTAATGTACAGTATGCACTTCATCCAGACAGTTTTGAGTACTGTGTAATTGAGGTTAACCCTCGTGTAAGCCGTTCATCAGCATTAGCTTCTAAGGCAACAGGTTATCCTATTGCTAAGGTTGCAGCTAAGATTGCACTTGGTTACACACTTGATGAGATTAAGAATGCAGTTACAGGAAAGACATATGCAAGCTTCGAGCCAGCACTTGATTACTGTGTAGTTAAGATTCCAAGACTTCCATTTGATAAATTCATCTCAGCTAAGAGAACACTTACAACACAGATGAAGGCTACAGGTGAGGTTATGAGTATTTCTGATAACTTCGAGGGTGGTCTTATGAAGGCTATACGTTCTCTTGAACAGCATGTTGACAGTCTTATGTCATATGACTTTACAGGACTTACAGATGAAGAGCTTCTTGAAGAACTTGCAATTGTAGACGACAGAAGAATCTGGAAGATAGCTGAAGGTTTAAGAAGACACATTTCTGCAGCCAAGATGCATGACATTACTAAGATAGACTTATGGTTTATTGATAAGCTCCAGATTATTGTTGATATGGAGAACGCTCTTAAGAGAGGGCCTCTTACAGAGAGCCTTTTAAGAGAAGCTAAGAGAATTGAATTCCCTGACAATGTTATCGGCGATTTAACAGGTCACACAGAAAGAGAAATCAAGGAATTAAGAGACCAGTATAATATTCATGCTGCATTTAAGATGGTTGATACATGTGCAGCAGAGTTTGCAGCTACAACACCATACTATTATTCAGTATATGGCAGTGAGAATGAAGCTGTAGAGACTAAGGATAAGAAGAAGGTTCTTGTACTTGGTTCTGGTCCAATCAGAATCGGACAGGGTATCGAGTTCGACTTCTGTTCAGTTCATTGTACATGGGCATTCAAGAAAGAGGGCTTTGAGACAATTATTATAAATAATAACCCAGAGACAGTTTCTACTGACTTTGATATTGCTGATAAGCTTTACTTTGAGCCACTTACAGCAGAGGATGTTGAATCAATCGTGGATTTTGAGAAACCGGATGGTGCAGTTGTACAGTTTGGTGGACAGACAGCTATCAAGCTTACAGAAGCACTTATGAAGATGGGGGTTCCTATTCTTGGAACTAAGGCAGAAGATGTTGATGCCGCTGAGGATAGAGAACTTTTCGATGAGATTCTTGAGCAGACACAGATTCCAAGAGCTAAGGGACAGACTGTATTCACAGTTGATGAAGCTCTTAAGGCAGCCAATGAGCTTGGATATCCTGTACTTGTAAGACCTTCATATGTACTTGGTGGACAGGGTATGCAGATCGCTGTATCTGATGAAGATGTAGTTGAATTCATGAATATCATCAACAGAATTAAGCAGGATCACCCAATCCTTGTTGATAAGTACCTTATGGGTAAGGAAATTGAAGTCGATGCTGTATGCGATGGTCAGGATATTCTTATTCCTGGTATCATGGAGCATATTGAGAGAGCTGGTATCCATTCAGGAGACAGTATTTCAGTATATCCAGCTAAGTCTATATCACCTAAGATTGTAGATATGATTGAAGATTATACAGGAAGACTTGCAAGAGCACTTCATGTAAAGGGTATGATTAACATCCAGTTTATTGTATATAACGACCAGGTATATGTAATTGAGGTTAACCCTCGTTCAAGCCGTACAGTACCATATATCAGTAAGGTTACAGGTATTCCTATTGTTAAGCTTGCGACACAGGTTATTATCGGTAAGACAATTAAGGAATTAGGATATGAGCCGGGACTTCAGAAGGCAGCAGATTATTATGCAATTAAGATGCCTGTATTCTCATTTGAGAAGATCAGAGGAGCTGACATCAGCCTCGGACCAGAGATGAAGTCTACAGGTGAGTGTCTTGGTATATCTAAGAGCTTTGATGAGGCACTTTATAAGGCGTTCGAGGGAGCTGGAATCAGACTTCCAAAGCATAAGCAGATTATCATGACTCT
>OGZH01002065.1_pt1 | contig 11676 bp, 6 predicted proteins | sample 1576741 | NCBI WGS metagenome assembly OGZH01 (sample SAMEA3541560, study PRJEB24748) | human gut metagenome | biome: human gut; feature: human-associated habitat; material: faeces | place: China | collected 2012 | reverse complement strand
AGAAACCTGCCGAGTATCTAAGGTTGCCGTCTGTAAATCAATTAATTAAGTCAATGGTGGGATTTTCCCACCTTTCTGAGAATCAGATAGTTACAACTATGCTTGGAAGTCCTGAAAATGGAGGAGGTACATGGATGTTTGAAGATCTCGCCATAGATTTTGCGAGATGGTTGGATACTGATTTTAGATTATGGTGTAACTCGAAGATAAAAGAATTTTTAACATCAAACTTGGTTTCTATTCCAAATTTTACTGATCCGGCAGAAGCAGCCGAAGAATGGGCTAAGCAGTATCGTAGAGCTCAGCAAGCGGAAGCTATTGCTTTGGCTGAACATAAAAGGGCGGAGCAAGAAAGAATGGAAAAAGAAATAGCTGTAAATACGTTAGAAGAAAAGAAGGGGGATATAGAGTTTTCTGAGTCATTTAAGAAGGTGGATCATGAAAACATGTGGCTAATCAGAGATGTGGCGAAGAAGCTTGAGCAGAATGGAATCATCATCGCAGAAAAGAATCTTCGTTTGTTTCTTGAGGAAGTCAAGTTTATGTTCAGAAATGGGCAGGGTAGATGGGAGCTATACAGTGATATTGTCAAAAATAAGTTTGGTGTTTACAGATCATATTTTGTTGACAAATATTCTGGGGAAAGAGTTAATCAGCAAACCATCTACATGACTGGTGCCGGATATGAAGTCACACTTAAGGGGATAAAGGAAAAGTGTAGGAGCCTTTTCTTGAAGTACGGCAAGTTTGAAGATCCTAACTTTTGAAAACACAAAATATGGCGTTATACATATTATTCATATCTTTGTGGAGGTCAGGTTCATTTCCTGTCCTCCATATTTTTTGTTATGACAGTCGAAAATTATATCATAGAGTTAAAATCGTCTTTAAGATCATTTGACAAGCGTGATCTGATAGATGAGGTATCCATCTACAAATGGGTAGAAATTGCCCTGAAGAAGTTTGGAGGCGATATTACTATGCGCAAAGAAGCGGTAGTGGATGTCAAGCGAGGGCAGGCCCGTATGCCCGGTGATTACTTTGATCTTATTCTGGCTTTTAAATGCGATTTTAAAGGATATGAGGTGCCGGAAGGTGACAAGGTGATATCAGAACTTCAAAATACAATAGCTTGGAAAGAACGTACCGAAAGAAGTTATAGGTGGTGTTCTTGCGATGAATGTTGTAAAGACGAATGCGAGAAAGTGATAGTTGAAAAATTTTATATCAATGTTCATGATCGCGATCATGAAGTTCGTTGCTATTATGACCGGCCGGTAATGTTAGGTCTTGCTAAGCCTATGCTTCGTGATTCTTGTTTAAGTAAATGCCGGAATAAGGTAATAAAGGATAGTCCGTATGAGATAAATATCGTAAACGGATTCCTGTATGCTAATTTCGATGGTCCTATTTACATGCAGTACCGGTCTCTTCCTTTCGACGGAGAATCTAATATAATTATACCAGACACGCCTCAAGGTCTGGTATTGGATTATGTAGATAATTTTGTAAAGATGAGATTCTTTGAGGAACTGATGTATAATGGAGAAGCACAAGGAGCAGCCGATTTGTTCAAGTTGTATGCACAGCAAGATTTGGTTAAGCTGAAAAATGCTAAGACCGAACTTAAGATGATGGGTATGACATTAAAAGGCATGTACGAACCTCTTAGGCGGCGTCATGCCGAGTTTGAGATTTATTCTAAGGCATATCCTGTAATTGATAATATACTTAAATTGGTATGATTGAGGTAGTTTTATTTATATACTTGTCTGGCGTTATTGCATCTATGATTGTTTGGTCAATCAGGCAATTTAAAGGAGATGCGAGTTTGGTAGAGACAATGTACTGCCCGGTAGTATTTTTGTTGAGCTGGATATATGTATTTGAAATATTTAAAATGAAATAAGATGTTAGAGGTTAAAGCAAGCGAAATAGTAACCGCCGACAAAATGAGAGGCATAGGACCGGCAAACATCATCTTCACAGCCGGACCTAATCCGGTAGCCGAAGATCGCCGTGGCGTAGCTAAGGTAACGGCTGGTGGAGAGAGTAAGAACGTCACAATAACACAAGCTGCCGGCGAGCAGGTTGTTGTAATTCCTGAGTTCGATTATCTTGTTCTTAGGTATGGATGGGAATCAGAAGACGGCTCCGATTTTGATACTGCAACTGGTTTTACAAATACAGGCATATCAGAAGTAGATAATAAGTTTGTGGGATGGAGTAAGCAGTGGGCTACCACCCAACAACAGGTGGGTGATTACCTTATTTATGGTGGTGATAACATGCAGTCTGGTCTTGAAGGAGCGCTTATTAAGATGAAGACCTTGTTGTCAGCGCCAGGTATGGACGAGTCAGAACCTAATATCAATGCCGACATCTATGGTAATTGGTATGGAAATAGAGGACGAGGAAATGTTGTTGTGTCTTTTACAGCCTACCTTGGAGGAGAGATGGTTAAACAAGGATTTAATTTCATTAATGAAGGAGGTACGGAAGTTTACTCCGACAGCATTACTACTAACGTTTCGGCTCATGGTGAAACCAATTACCAAAATATAAAAGGTTTGTACACTAAGATGGGTACGATGGTTTATAATAAGGAAAAGCGTGATTGTGTTATTGTTATAGGTTAAGGCGATGGAAGGTCTTTGGGATAAATACAGTAGGATTAAGGAGGTGTTTTACCGGGATTTTGTTTATGATTCCAGCTACACAGAGCAGGCCTCGTGCATCCCACTGTCGTCGGTGAAGGACGGGGTAGGCTGGGTCGGCGACGGAACTATCAACCTGGCTCAGTATCTCCAGTTTATATACACGGAAATGATTCTTGGCAACAAGACAGAAGATGATGTGCGTAATTCCATATTGGTACTTACCCGTCTTGCCGATACTACTTATGATCTATTTTTTAATAGCAATAAAGGTATTTATTTCAAATTCGAAAAAGGATTTTTCTTAAGAGATGACATACATAGTGAAGACGCAAACAAGTTTGGTCTTACCAAGATAAGCTCCGGATATACTAATGGTATAGAGCTAAAGGATGAAGATCCATGTTTCTCCCCATTTACATCACAAGATCAGATCTGGAATCTGGCTCCTATATTAGCTTTCTTGTCAGAAAAAGGATTTGAAGAAGCCAGACAAGCAGGATATGATATTTTTGAGTATGTTATTAGAAACAGTCATAAAATATATAATCCTTATTATAGTGCCTTGCTTCATCATTGGACATTCCTTCCTGATATGGATACCGATAAGGTCAAGCCGTGGGATAGGGTTAGCAACCGTAACAAGAATCTTAAATACAAAGTTAAGGTTAAGAGAGGTGCTAACAACTGGTACTTCTCTGGAGGGTTCAGATGGGCGTTTAAGAAGTTTGGTGGCAAGTATAGTACATTCTGGCACTGCCTATGGTATAAACCATTTATATTCTTAGCAGATAGGGTATATCATCCATGCATATGTAAATGGTTTGGCATTAAAGTCAAAAATAATTCTTACTATTGTCTTGGATCCACAAATGAAAAATCATGGTACGGTCCTAAGTTCAGAAAGAGGTTGGTTAGTAAGTTTAACAAATCTTTGGAAGGGGGAGAATTATTTATGCCTCATCTGGTTTTTCTTCATGGGTGTGAAGGTATTGATGGGAGTAGATTAGAGTCTTACCTTAAGGAATGGGAATGGGATGGGGTTAATTCTCCTATAGAGTTTTTAACTTTGTGCAATTGGCATAAAATATTTTTTGGCAATGAAAATATATTATAAATCAAAAATAGCTAAGTTATTTACGTTCATTGACGGCTATAAAACAATTATGCTGTTTGGAGCCGTATTTACCGAACGTGATGCTATATCATTGAAGGCCGAATATCATGAAGAGGCGCATTGTAATCAGTATCATACAATGTTTTGTTTTGGTATGTTTATATCGCTGCTTACAATAGGATTATGTCTCTTATTCGGTAATGTAGGATGGTGGATGCTGTGGCTGTCTCTTATTCCGGTATTTTTATACTATGCATGGTATTTGATTGAGTACCTGATTAGGTTGTGCATATATCGCGATCATGATAAGGCATATCATAGCATCGTATTTGAAAGAGAAGCCTTCGACTTGGAAAAGTATTGGAACAAGCATGATGTTTTGAGGAAGGAGTCGGAAGGTTTTAGTTTTCTCGGTTATTATTGGAAGGAGTATTATTATGAGTAGGAGAAGATATTTTGAGGAACAAAGATCTGGTGGTGGAGCTATTTATCATTATGTGGAAACAGAAATCGAGCCTGGAGATAGAATCAGATTATTTAATTTAATGAATAAAATCAAATCCGATACAATTAGCCAGGATAAGATAAATAGTGTACTGAATCAGCTTAGAGAAGGAACAGCCTTTAATATTCATACTCAGAGTCCAGTTTCTTTTTCGTTTTCAAGCACCTCTACCGGTTACGAACCAATGGCAATATGGATTAGATTTGACCCTTATCCTGCTCCAAGTGAACAACAGGGTATTATATACAAGTTTCAGATAAATGATCAGAGGTACGTTTTTATGTTTTCTAATAGATACGATGGAATGAGAGATCTTATTAATAATGCAGATGAAGATGTTGATTGTGTTACTTCTGCAACAGAGAGTAGTATATATCACAATGATTCTTTTTATATATTTGTGTAAATTATGAGGAGGAGATTCGAATATAAAGACAGGGAGCTTGAAGACTTTCTTATAAGGTTTTATCCAGCCGGGAATTACACATGGATAGTTCCTGAAGGCTGTTTTCTCGTAGACGTTTTTTTAGTTGGAGGCGGAGGCGGCGGTAGCTCTGCCGGCGGTGGAGGTGGTTATACCAAGACCTTCAAATCTGATAACAAAGGCTGGAAAGACGGAGAAGCTATTGCTGTAAAACCTGGTCAATCTATTTCTATAACAGTAGGAAAAGGAGGAGCAAAAGTTTATCAAGCCGAACAAAATTCTCCTGGTAAAGATGGTGGTTATTCTCAATTCATGAGCTCGTCTTATAGAGCAAATGGAGGAAAGGGAGCTAATAAGTGGAGGGGAGGAGATGGTGGTAGTGCCGGCAGTTCGTCATATACGCAAGATGGTGCTTCGGATGGTGGAGACACTAATGGAGAAGAGTATGGAATAATCAAAGGTCAAGGTCATACTACCAGAGATTTTGGAGAATCCGGCGGTAAAAGAAATGCCGGTGGTGGAAGTGGAGAAACTAACACTGGAGTAGTATTCCAAGGAGGAATATCTGATTACAGTGAAGGATCTGGCACAGGGGGATCAACAAACGGATCTGGTAAAGGAGGCGGAGGTTATGGCGGCGTCAGATACTCTATGGTTTATGCCGGAGCCGGCGGTGATGGCACTGTGTTGATTAGGGGTAAAAGATATAAGACAGGGTGATTATCTGCCATTTTACGCTCACTTTGAAAGCCCATGATTAAATCTCTTTTGTTATCTTTGTGACAAACAGTTATAAAATGGCATCAGAAGATAACAGAAACATAGCGGTTCCTCAAACAGGCATGAACCGCGATCTGCATCCGTCGAGTCTTACGGATCAGCATTATACGTTTGCCTTGAATGCCAACATCGAATCCGAGGATGGTAATGTTGGAATGAGATCTAACGAGCACAGTAATCTTAAATGCATTGATTTCGATGGGTTTAAAGTTATTGGTTACAAGAATGATCTTACTTCAGGCAATATCTATTTTTTTATAACAAATCCTGAAACAGGCGTATCTAAAATAACTTATTTCAAGCCTGAATCCGATACAAGTATCTTATCCGATTCTGATATAGAATCTATGGTAGAAGGATCGGAGTCGTTGTGTTCTGGCATGAAAACTTTGCTTGAAGACAACGAGCAAGATTCGTGCCTTAAGTTCTCTATCTATCATCCTATAAAAACCATAGAAATAAAGACAGAGAAATGTGGGAAATGTATTTACTGGACTGACGATTATAATCCTCCCAGGTATGTTATTGTAGACAAGGCTCTGACTCCTGATGATGAAGGTGATATATGGTATCATTATCATGGGTATAAGATATGCGATAAAGAATACGATAGGAAAAAGTTCATGCAGGAGAATGGTTGTTTTCTGGCATGTGAGAAACTTAGGGTGTTTCCGCTACTGGACCAGCCATGCGTAGAGCCGGTACAGATAGAGTACGGGGGCAGCCTGCGTGCGGGCGTGTATCAGTTTGCTGTGGCCTTGTGCGATGAATTTGGTAACGAGAAAACTAACTATACTTCATTAACTAACCCTGTTCATGTATTTGACGAACAATATATTAGGATAAATGATGGTAAATGGGGAGAAAGAACTAATCTTGGTATAAGGCTTAAGGTGTCTAATTTGGATAGGCAAGTCAGCCATTATAAGGTAGCCGTTATTCAGAATACGGTAGGATACAATGGGGAAACGCAGCCGGTAGTTGATTATTTTATAGAAGGTATTCATCCTATTACAGAGAAGACCATATACTATTATTCTGACCTTAATAATAAAAGAACCACATTTGAGCATATTTCCTTGAAAAGGGCTGTGTACAACACATCAAGAGGAATAGTGTCAGTCGGAAACCGTCTTTTGCAGTATGGTCTTACTGCGGAAAAAGAGTGGAATTTACAGCCTGTAGTTTCTCTTATGGGGCATTTTCTAAAATGGCAGGCATCTGTCGCTCATGAAGATCTGTATAAAGATGGTAATGCTTGTTCGTTGTATGTGGGATATATGAGGAATGAAGTGTATCCGTTTTCTATCTCGTTTAAGACATCTACCGGTTATAAAACTCCAGCATTCGTTCTTGTTCCCCCACCTTCTGATAAGGCAAGAGAGGAAATGAACAAAGACAGTATCCCATACCAGTCTATAAACGCATATGCTCCGGATTGTTCAGGAGTGGAAAGGAAATATGTATGGCAGTATAGCAATACGGCAGGAGATGGGGTATTGATTGACGACGATGCGGTTGTTATAGATGAAGAACAGAAAGAGTGTAACAACCCGGCTACTGTAGGTCAAACTGTTGTAGTGGAAAGCAATTTTGCCACTTTTAAAGGTAAATCAAGATTTATTATCGATTATGATGATATTGTAGGAACCCCTATAAATTATTTGTCTGAAAATATAGGTCTTGTAGCTTGTAATAATAAGGAGAATGGAAACAATGAAAGACAGATATGTGATATAGCTACCAAATACAGAGAAGACGGAACACAGGATTATATGGAACCAATTGATCATATTGGGTTGCCAGAAATGGAAGGAGACTGCGAAGTTCCCCATCGTCAAGAATCTATATTGTCTGCTCCAGTTCCACTAATAACAGGCCTTGTAGAAGATTATATCTATAAGGTTCTTAGCGAAATGGAACACGTCTCTACAGATTATCTATATACCACAGGAGGAGAAAATCAGAATAAGTATTCTGTGTTGTTTAATTACGAGACAATGGATTCTTTATCTGAATGGATGGAGGAAGCATTTTTTGGGTATAGCGCTGGCAGCATATCAGGTGATGGCAATCAACACCTTTGTTCTGAGTTTTATCCATACTTACAACCTGGATCTGTTTTAAAAACCGTGTCTGATGCTATATACGTATTAGATACCATGCCTTGTACATGCGGATGTTATATTGAGAGTTATTGCTCTGATCCTACTGTGTCAAGAACTGATTATAACAACTTTCAGAATTATAATTATCTTCTTGGAAGTTATATTCTTCATATAGATGGATGGAGCCAAAAGATAAATGATGTAGGAGATTGGCGAGCCGGTAGATCTACCAGTACAGTCATAAATAATCAGTATAGATCAAAGAACGGACCCAGGTATTGTATTGAGCAATTTTGGCCTGAAGCTTCTGAGAAGTTGCAAGATATGATATATAAAAATTCGGATACCGGTATAGATGAAACTGATTGGAAATTTGAAGGGTATGTAAACAATGCTACATTTAATAATCCTACAGGGGATAAGCTTAATATTGGATTCGCATCTGAATTTGTGGTATGGAAGTTTGTCAGAAATGTAATGACAAATGCAAGATTTATTAGAATCAATAGACCAGAAGAGTGGGACATAGAAGGTTATAAAGACGAGAACAAAGTTCTTTATCTTGAAGCTCTTGGAAAGGTAGATGGCATAATGGATGCTGTGTCTACCAATTACGTTCGTGTTTCTTTTTGGAAGGATGTTGAAACATGGTCCCCTCTTGGAATAGTACCAGTTGAATTTGATAGACCTGAGTATGAATCATCTCATTCCGTTATTGTTAACATAGCAAGACCGGCTTTCGGAGAAATAAATGAAGAGTTTTTTGATTCTATAGGTCAAAATTATTTTTATGTTACAATAGAATCTCCTATTGTAGCAGTTCCTTGGATAATGACGTTTAGACAAATTCAATTTTGTTCTTATAAAAATTATGATACCCCAGAAGAAGAGGAAGAAGAAGGAAAGAAGCCTTCCCGTGCTATTCTTGGAGTCGCTTTTGCTACAGGTAAAACTATATATCCGTATATTTTTGGTATAAGAGAAAAGGAGGTAAATAAGATTGATTTGTCTGTGGATTCTATAACACTTAGATCAACTGTCTTATTTGCATCAAAATGTCAGACATGTGGAGATAGGCCCATCAATTGCAAGCCTCGTCCTTATAAATACGGGGATTTTGCATATTGGGAATCATCTGAGAAATATCCTGCTAATTTTGAACTTTATGATAGTAGCAGGATGAAAATAGACACAGGCAGATCTTATGGTGATCCAAAAAAATCAGAAGCTTATTCTAATATTATGAATAAGTTAACAGAATATTATGGTGCTCCTTTGTCAGACAAAAATGGATTATCTTATTTCAAGGGTCATTCTTATGGAGGGGTAGATACTTCTACCGTATTTTGCCAGCAACCTATACGTCATTACCGGTTTCCAGATAATAAGCATATACCATTCATGAACAGTGATGAACGTGGATATGACATAGCTTCTGAAATATATCCGGTAGGTATTATGGTAGATGAGAACACCATACAAGTGTTTTTGGATTTTGCAGTGGATTCTGGTTTGATTACGCAACAACAAAGAAATACGATTGTAGGATATGAACTGTATCGTGGAGATAGGAGACTAAATAGGTCGGTTGTGGCTTCAGGATTAGCCTATGATATGCTTAGATACATAGGAGACGATGGTAATGTGAATATCTATCCTAATTACCCATATAATGACCTGTCACAAGATCAATATAATTATACGTCTGGCAAAAGAGACGAGTTTATATCCCATCCTTTCGACAAAGGAGGAAACGTGTGGTATTCATTCTGTTCACCTGATATTTATTTCAACAAGCCAGAACTTCCAAATGAAGTATGTATAGACGGGTTTCAAAGAGGAATGTCTGTGGGCAGTTTCGTACCTGTAGAAGATCATCCAAAATGGACTATCTTAGGTCCTGCCGCATACACGATGGCTGCGTCGCTTGCCGCAGTTGAATCAAGTGCCACAATAGCAGCTATGATAGCAGAAGAGCTTCAGATAAGGGCGCAGTCTGGATACATAGGAGGGTCGGCCGGTCTTACCGGAGGAGGATTCCTGACTAATTTAAGCGTGGCCATGCTGTTTTCTTCAATGGTGTCAACCATCAGTCAGACTCTTGCTAAAGGCCCGATATTGTACGGTAAGTACCGTTATGATTGGCTTAATACGTTTATAAACAATGGACCAAGACGTAATCATGCATGGTATTATACTTCTGTGGGATTATATAATTCAATGATAGGCATAACAGATCAGGATAAGTATGAACGAAATTTTGCCCGTGGTTTATCTTCTGTTAAGTACATTAAGTCTGGCGTATATCCGATGATGGATGCCAGTATGTCTTCTAAATGGGGAACCGGTAGAAATGATAATGAGGGACGTTTCTTATTCGTTAATAATATAGATCGTGAATCTTCGTTATTTTTATCATTTGGTGATCCAGGTGAAAAAGGAGATGGTAAATCGAAATATTTATTGGAATATCCGAACTATGTTTACAATTACGACAGTAGCCGCATAGATGATTCGGTTATTGCTGGAAGTGATGTTGTAGCAGGAAGAACATTCGAGCAATCCAAAACAGTATCGTACATCTGTTCTCCGTATATGAGACTTATGCGATATAGGCCGGATCAATATGGACAGATAGAAGATATAAAATGGATTTCCATAGGTGGATGTGGCTTTTTCACTAATGAAAAGAAACTGATGTTCGGTGGCGATACGGTAATAACAAGATTCTCATTAAAAAGAAAATTCCCTGTTTTTTATAATAGCGCTTTTGGTATTGGAGACATGATACCATTCCCATACATGGATTACAGAAATGTAGGGTATCCAAGATATTTTGTTAATTATGATACTGGAGAAGACGCTCTTGAGACAATAGATAACGAACGTTTCAATAGCTGGACATCATCTAATAAAGGAAGATACGCTTTTTATCCAAACAGGAAGAGCTTATACGAATTAAATGGTGACACATCCGGCAGGTACGTTAATGGAAGATTTTATACATGGTTCTATGGCATTCCTCAGTTCCTTGTAGAGTCTGAAATAAATTGTAATTTCAGATTAGAGGGCCCTCAGCCTCATGAATTATTCTATCCAAAAGTAGGAGATTTTGTTTGGTGGACACAAGAAAAGAACGTATCTATCCATAGGGATAATGATTACAAGATAAGTCCTATCTATTCGTCGAGGATGACACTAACACCAAATGTATTGCCGGCAACGTACGAACGACGTTTTTATGACTGTGCTTACCAACGTCCTAATGGTGTTATATGGAGTAGGGCTGATGTATCTGAAAACAGTCAAACAGATCCGTGGCTGACGTACAAGCCTATGGATTATCATGAGTTTCCTACAAGCAACGGCAAGCTTATTCACATGAAGCGTATTGAATCCGATCAGATTCTTGTTAGGTTCGAGGATCAGGTTTCACTCCATAACGCCATAGACGTAATCAAGGAGCGTACCTCCCCAGGGCAGGCCGAGATGGGCACCGGCGGTCTGTTCGCGTCCCGGCCTCTGGAGTACAACACGACCGACCTTGGTTATTCTGGAACCCAGAGCACTGAAATAATTAGTTCAGAGTTTGGTCATTTCTGGGTAGATACTAAAAGAGCACAGGTGTTTATGACCGATCCTAATGGACGTAATCTTAAGGAACTTAGTGTAGGTATCAGACATTGGCTTAAGCGTCATCTTCCGTTTAAGATTCTTAGATACGGAATAACTAATATCTTAACCGGTACAGAGATGACAGAAGAAGATACAGACAATAAATTTATCGGTCTTGGTCTGTCTCTTGGATGGGATAACAGGTATAAGAGGGTACTTATCACGAAAAAAGATTATATACCTGTTAAGAACCCGGCATATTATAAATATGATGGTGGAAGGTTCTTATACAATGAAACAGAGGTGCTGTCAAACGATAAGGAAATATCTTTAAAGGACGAACAATATTTCAAGGACGTATCGTTCACTATCGGATATTCGTGTCTGAAACAAGAATGGATTTCTTATTATTCATTCTGCCCCGACTATTATATAGAACAGCAACAATATTTCCAGACAGGAATAAACTT
>OGZH01002063.1_pt1 | contig 11686 bp, 7 predicted proteins | sample 1576741 | NCBI WGS metagenome assembly OGZH01 (sample SAMEA3541560, study PRJEB24748) | human gut metagenome | biome: human gut; feature: human-associated habitat; material: faeces | place: China | collected 2012 | reverse complement strand
TGATTGCCAAAGGCAGCATGGTGCAGTTCATGGTACAGAATGGTGTTTATGCCTATGCACGCCAATACGAAGGAAAAACCGTATTCGTGATGCTGAATGGTACAGATGCAGAGACCACTGTTCCATTGAAATTCTACAAGGAAATCTTGAAAGACAGCAAGCAGGGAAAAGACATTCTTAGCGGAAAGACCATTGCTTTCGGTGAAGAGCTAAAGATGGCTCCCAGAGAATCGTTAGTGATAGAACTATAATCAGCCATTATTCATATACATAAGTTAAGGCTCGATACTTCCCTTCCCCATCAGAAATAATATTTTCGCATATTGCCCTCACTCTTTCCCGTACCAGCTTGTTCATCGGCTGTTGAGTGGTAAGTGAGGGCAAACCTGCACTTTTATCTGTCAGCCTATAGCAAAAATAAGAAAACAATAAGGCAATCATCCTTTGGAAGTATGGTGTCTGCCTTAGCATCACGATAGTGAACATAAATGTTCACTATCGTGATTTGCTTTGCTCACCTCAGTGAATGGCTTTGTTCACTAACGTGAGCCGCTATCAGACAAATCGCTTTATACCATGAGAGTAACGTCTTACTCTCATGCTTCCCTCATGGTTGCTCTAATAGCTGCACACCCGGTGAATAACGGGATACAGCAACTCATGAGAGTATGAGGGTAAAACTGCGTGCAACATTTGTAATAAGTTGGATGAACAAATAATTCAGACTACTTACTCCGAAATTATCCTGAATCCCTTGTCTGCATTCTGTAGTTTCTTTTGCTCACGCTTAGGTTTGCTACAACCTTGATACTTATAGCGTACTCCAAACATCATGATATTTCCCCTATTCGTGAACTTGTTATCAAAATCATTGGAAAACTTACGGACGGCTCCACAAAGAAACCACCTCCCGTAAGGGTGTAGGCCAAACGAAGCTTACTGACACGATAAGGCTTCAGATAAGGATTCCCGGTAGAGACTGTTAATGTGTCAGATGAACTGTTATAGGGATTGAGCTGCACCACACTGGGAAAAACAGACTGCCTGCTAAAGTTGAGCACCAATGAATGGTGGGTATTGAAACGATAGTTCAAATTTGCCACCGGCCGCAGGTTATAGTAGCGGTCATCATAGCCCGACACATTCCTGAACACGGCATCCATTCCCAACGAAGCGGCCAGCGAGAAGTCACCCCAGGCACGATTGACATCAAGATAAAGGTATTCATCCCATTCCATTCCCGGTGTTTGAAGATGGAAGAAACTTCCTTCTGTTCCCTGACCCGGTTGGACTGGAAATAAGTATTCAAACCTATCTTGGCATCAAACCCCAACCTGTGGAACTGATAGGATGGAGTAAAGGAAACACCCACCCTGCTATTGTGAAAATCATAAAGATAAGAATGAAGTTCCCGGTCATTATCTTCCGTCTGATTCACTTTATTTATGTTCCACCCCAGGCTGAGCTGCCATAAGAAATCGAGGACAGAGGCATTGCCGAAACGGTGCTTATGGTAGGTATTCACGGAACCCACATACAATTTATCGTTCAATTTGCGCCAATGTTGGTAGGGAGTCACTATGCCGGATTTATTGTCTGTCAGCAAGTCTTCTCCATAGGCCTCACTCCGCTGGGGAATATAATTGAAGGTAACGCTGAACGAAGAATAATCGACATCACTCCAGAGGCGGTCGCCTCCCAAAGCAACATAAGTATCGTTATAATGGGAATTGCGGCGATAAGCCCAATTGCGTACAGAGCTTTCAGTGGCAGTGGATTCCTGCACCTTCGACTTATTATTGAGGAAGGCAAAACTTTGAGCTGTCGGGTACAGAGAATATTTGCTGTTCCTGTTTCATATGAAGCATCGGCAATTCCAAAGCGCCGGACAGAATGAGAATTGATTCCGCCGTTAAAGGCAGTATATTTCCGGTCTATTTTCTTGATCTTGATGTTCACTACGCTGGTATATCCCTCCCGCATGAATTCTGCAGAGGCCGTTTGTGTCACATCCACCGATAATATGTCCTCCGGGCTGACAGACTATTAAAGCCTTCTTTAATGAAAGTCCTAAAAACTGTTTTCAGTTCTTCATTATTAGAAGAACAATGCTCAATTGTCTGCCAAACACGTTTAAAATGAATTGTTATTCTATTCCTAAAAATATCTTTAATAGAATCTATTATCTCTGTAAGATGGTGCAATGTATTGTCCTCATAATCTTGTATGACAAAAAGTAAAGATAAGCTGCTGTTGCCCATCTTTACTTTAAAGTTATTAAATCCTGTTGGCCTCACGATATTTACTTGGCGAGCAACCAAATTGTTTTTTAAACGAAGCAGTGAAATATGCCTGGCTGCAGAAACCTGTAATATCCGCGATATATGTGAGTTTCTCGTCACTGTTCTTTATCATTTCTGCTGCTTTATTTAATTTATAGGTACGGAAGAACGCGTTTGGACTCAACCCAGTCAGGTCCTTAACCTTATAGTAGAACTTAGAGCGGCTAATGGAGAAAATATCCAAAATCTCGTCGATGTCTATCTCGGCTTCAGTCATGTGTGACTTCATGTATTCATAGAATTTTTCTATGAACTCGCCATCCTGCGACTGTAGCATAGGCTTCTCTTCGGTTGTTATCTGGGTTGACGAAGTGAGCATCTGGCGGATCTTCCGGCGATTACTTAAGATGTTTTTTATTAGCGCCAGAAGATAGTCGGGGCTGAAAGGCTTTACTACATAGGCGTCAGCACCAGCATTAACTCCTTGAAGCTGATGTTCAGGAAGACTGTATGCCGTTAACAGAATCACAGGTAGATGACATGTTGTGGGGTCTGACTTTATGCGATTGCACACCTCAAAGCCATCGATGTCGGTCATAAGAACATCGCTGATAATTAAATCGGGTTTTATATCGCCAATCTCATTAATGGTTATTATGGGATTGGTTCGACATTCCACGTTGTAATCTTTCAACAACAGCTTCATGAAATTCAGCACGTGAGTATCGTCGTCTATTACCAGTATCTTTGGCTTTCCTTCTTCATCTGTTAGCTGTGTAACTGAAGTTTCAGAAATTGCCAGCTCGGGAGGGGTACTATCGTCAATAATATCGTCCATTGGACTTTCGTTAGTATTGTCGATAAAGTCTTTATAAAGTTCAATGTTCTGTGGCAACACAAAAGTAAATACTGTTCCTTTTGGAGTATTGCTTTCACATTTTATAAATCCATAGTGCAGATTCACAAGTTGCTGCGTATAGAACAGTCCTATACCCGTACCCCATGTGCTCTGGCGTGTAGAGTGTTCTATCTGATAGAATCGTTCAAACACTGCTTTCTGCTTATCTTTTGGAATGCCAATGCCCGTATCGGCCACCACTACCTTCAGCCAACTGTCGGAGTCGATACCTGATGAATCTGCAAACAAAGTTTCAACAGAGGTTTTGTCGACAAAGGCCATGTCAATCTTTATAGAGCTTTCTTCGGGCGAATATTTTAATGCATTAGACACAAGATTGGTAAGGATTTTGTCGAACTTATCCACATCTAATGGCATCAGCATTTCTGAATCCTGAGTGAAGCATTGTACAGAAATTTGTTTCTGCTTAAAGCCCACAGCAAAACGGTTAATAGTATTGTTAAGTACAGGCACAGCATCAACCTCGGTCACTTTTAGTTTAAGTATGCCATTTTCCATTTTATTAAAGTCCAGAATTTGGTTTACCAACTTAAGCATTCGGTTTGCATTCTGACTGATAATATTTAGCAGATTGCCTGTCTCTCCATCACTTTCGCTTCCTCGTAGCATTCTTGTTGCACCATAAATCATTGTGAGAGGTGTTCTGAACTCATGTGAGATGTTGGTGAAATACTTCATATTCATCATAGACGCATACTTCTCCTGCTCACGTTGCATGGTGACACGTTTTATCTGCTCCCTGTTTGCTCTCATGCACCTTAATATTCGCCATACCACATAGAATAAGACAATAGTAAGTAATGGATAAAAGCCAAATACCAACCAAGGCTGCGCCCATGGCACAGGAACAACGTGTACATTTACTTTACGGCGACAAATCTCATCACCGTTCTCGTTTAGAGCAATCAAGTTAAGTAGATAACTCCCCGAACCAATGTGCGAATAATAAGCATAGGATGCATTTTCAATGGAGTTCCATTTGTCGTCAACGCCATCGAGCATGAATTCAACCTTCTGCTTGTTAAAGTGACCAAAGTCCAAAGTAGAATAAAAGAAATACACCCCATTATTGTTGTAGGGCAGATACACGTCTGTAATACTGTCGCCAACAAACTTCAGTCTGTTTTTATCGCCACCTTTATATAGTTCCTCGTTTGATGCTACATATTCCAGATGTATATTACTCCTTTCACTTGGCTTTATTTCGGTAGGATTGAACACGGTAAGTCCCTTGGTACCTCCCATCAACACATCGCCACTCCACCCTGCAACCGCACTCATTGGAGCATAGGTATCATTTCCCGTACCATCTTCAGAATGGTAAGCCAAGAAATGTTTTTTTTCTGGATCAAAACGAATCAATCCATTCAAAGTTCCAATCCAAAGATTACCAACATTGTCTTCTACAATGCTATTCATTTGTGGACATATATCATCGCTGTTAATGGTCTTGATTTGCTTATTTTCAAGATTTATATGAAGTAGTCCGAGTCCATGTGATACCCCCCAAGCATTGTGATTTTTGTCTATAATGAAGTCTGTGCACGATAGGCCGGTGTTGCGCGTGCGGGGAATTGTCAGTTCATCAATCTGCATGTTTACAGTATTCACGAGATATAGGTTACCGGCATACGCACTGACAAGAATGCGTTGAGCATCTACCTGCCGAATAACATTCACCAAGCCCACGTTTTCTTTTACCTTTGTTGGACTATCCTCGCCAAAGAACAAGCAACAAAGTGTCTGGTTTGTTTCAAACCAGATGTTTCCCTGGGCATCTTCGCCCACAGTGTAGCAATGATGCGGAAACTCTTTTACTAACGTTAGCATATTACCATTGGGGGTACACTTCAATAGCGAGGTGTTGGTGATGAGCCACACAAAGCCTTTGCTATCTACAAAAATCTGATCCATACCACCTCTGCCCGATGCTATATCTGTAACTATTGGCTGGGTAAAATTACCATTAGTTACTCGGAATAACTGTTTGTGTGCAACTATAACATAGTAGTCACCTTGCACACCCCCCGCAACGTGTGTGATGTCTTTCCCTTGAAAGTACTGTGCTACATCATTATTAGTTTGAAATCGTTTCTCCTTATTATATATAACCTTGTAGCCATTAAGTTTTGTACCAATCCAGATATTGCCATGCGAGTCTTTCAGTACGCTTGTAATATCGTCGACATCGCAGGCGAATGGAAAACCCGCTTCGTTTTGAGCAATAACATTCATACCAGATACGTCGAACCAGTAGAGTTTTCCGTCATCACCAAACAAAATCATAGATGTATTATCATATCTTTTCGCCCTATTTATACGCTTTCCCTGCAGTTTCGTCACTACTCTTGATGTAGAAACATTTTTTTCGATGTCGAGGGTTGATGTATTTACAAAAACGACGCCTAGTGATGTAAAGTAAGCCAGAAGACCATTGGGAATCAAACACGATGTATATAGCTGTCCATCGACAGGAATGCCCTTAACTCTGCTGAAATCTGTTGTTGAGTAACAGCAAATCTCGCCTGTGTGCCACACCCATAATCGATTGTTCATGTCAATATCCATCGAGAAGCCAGCCATACGCTTTATATGAGCATTTGTTGATGGAGTATATTCATAGATAGATGTACCATTGTCAGCCACGCTGAGGAACACACGTCCATCACCCGTCTCATCAATATCGTGTGAGTATGGATATTCACCCTCTTTAAAGACTGTGCGAAAACTCCCGTCATTGTTATACACGGATGTGCCAAACTCGGTAAGAACATAAAGTTGCCCTTTCTTTGAAAGATAGAACTGCAAGGCAGCATCGTTACAAAGGCTTGTAGTGTCAACAGTGGAGCGATATTGATAGAAAATTTCCCCATTATATTGAAATACTCCACCAGATGTAGCAAACCATATATATCCGTTTGCATCTTCTATAATATCATTTATCTTTTCATAATCTATGAGTTGCTGACGTGTAACAGATACGTCAGCAACAGACTGTTTTGTTCTGTTAGTACATGAAACAATAATGCAGATAGAAATTAACATTAATAGATTGTTAGTTTTCATCAGTATTTTATTAGATTTAGATAATGTAAAAGTAATACATAAAACGCTAATCACATAACTTTTTGAATATTTTTCCCCTGGAAAGCCTATTATTGTTGACTTTTGGATTTTTGTTATAGTGTTTTAGATTCTTATTATAGTGTTTTGGATTTGTATTATAAGTGTTTGTTGCTTAATGAAAGTTATTTTTCTTTTGATATGCTAACTTTGCAACCACAATAAATCAGTTGCACTGGTTACAGCAAGTCAAACGTTTCAAGCTGCGCCTGAGATTATGAAAAATTAAAATTAAAGCTAAAGAATATCATTTACAATCAAATTTTAAATTATGTTCATTGCTGTCCACTAAAAAAGCGGACGGTTAAAAATTAAATAAACTTGGTTCACTAAAACCGCATCGTTCTTTGTCATTATTGAAATTAGTTTTGTTAAAGAGGTCTCTAAATATGGTTTTATCAGTTAGCGATATGCTCAGGATTTGAAGAATCTCATAAGTGATTCTTTCAATTTCAATGACATGCTGAATAATTGCTACAAGGCAATAGGCAATGATTGCAGAGTATATTTGTCTTTTTACGGGATTCTCTGTATTGCCCTAGAACTTCTTTATTTTCAGATGTTGCTTAAACCATTTAAAGAAAAGTTCAATCTGTCACCTGTTTTTATAAAGTTCTGCAATTTGTAGCGGAGATAAATCCATAGCATTGGTAAGGAACGTAAACTTACGTCTTTACTCTTCATTTCCACAACAAACCTTTCGTATATGAAAAGGATAATCCTTGGAGCTTTTATAAATAGTGAGTTCACCAATTGCACCAGAGAATATATTTCGGGGTAAACGGTGTTTCCAATTTATAGCTTTGAACTGCAAGTTTGATTTTACTCTTAAAACGAAACAGGAGTCTGAAGTTTCTATTTAGGAAAGACTCTTAAAATAGTTATAATCACGGTTAAAAATATAGTAAGAACCTGTCTCATAAGGAACTTCAGTCATAACTTTGCTATCGTGAACCGAAGTTGTTGTTATATGGAAGAATGCAGATATTTGAGTTTCTTTGTGCCTGTTCAACCATGTAATAAAACAAAGGGTTCAAAGATATAGTAATCTCTATTTTGAGCTAGTAGTTGATTCCAGCATGTGAAGAATTTCACATATTTGTCTCCATCATACTCAGCAACAATGCGATTAAATTTACTTCAGTCAAGGAATGATACCAACTGTGAGAAAACGTATTTATCTTGATGCATCTGCTATCATATTTAATATGATACAAATCTACAAAATCAAATCCGTTCTCTCTGGAAACCTCTGTAACTAACTATATTTCAAATATACAAAAAGACTATTGTATTTTTAGTGGACACTAATGAATTATGTTATGAAAAGAATCTTTCTATTAATCACATTGCTAAGTCTTATCGCTCAAGGCATAAGCGCCCAAAATGGTAATGTAAGTGTGACGGGCCGTGTAACAAGTGCCATTGACTCTGAACCTCTCATTGGAGTAACTGTTAGTGTAAAAGGAAACTCAACCCAAGGAACGGTTACAGACATTGATGGCAAATTTAAACTATCGGTAGCATCTGACGCTGTTCTATCGGTGTCATACATTGGTTATAAAACAAAAGAGGTGTCTGTAAATGGACATACCAATATTGACATCGTACTGAACGAAGATTCAGAACTTCTTGAGGAAGTTGTTGTTGTGGGCTATGGCACACAGAAGAAAGCCAACCTCACCGGTGCTGTTACATCCATGAAGAACGATGATCTTCTGAAAGCCAAGGCTGCAAACTCCACCAATGTTCTGATTGGACGCATGCCTGGAATCATAGCTAAGCAAGCAAGTGGAGAGCCTGGTGCAGACTATTCATCAATATATATCCGCGGTATAGCAACATTCCGTGGCGACACCTCACCAGCCTATATCATTGACGGCGTGGAGCGTTCGTCCAGTGACTTCGCACGCATGGATCCAAATGACATTGAATCTATAAACGTCTTGAAAGATGCGGCCTCGGCTGCCATCTTCGGTATGCGTGGTGCCAATGGTGTTATCGTGATTACAACAAAGCGCGGCGCACAAGCAAAGCCAACAATAAAGTACTCGGGAAACCTCTCTCTCACATCTCCCACAAAACTTCCTAAATATGCAAACTCCTATGACTATGCACGCCTTTACAACCAGTTCATGGGACAAGAAATCTACAGTGCCGAGGAGATAGAGAAATTCCGCGATGGTTCAGACCGCGAGTCCTATCCTAACACGAACTGGTACGACGAGATGCTATCAAGCTATGCTGTCGAGCAGCAACATAATGTATCTGTATCGGGTGGTAGCGACAAAATGCGCTATTATGTCAGCGGTGGTTTTCTCAACCAGGGAGGCCTTTGGGACGACATTAATTACAAACGCTACAACCTTCGCAGCAACATCGATTCCGACATTACCAGCACTACCCACCTGAAGGTTGACCTTTCTGGACGTGTTGAAAAAAGTCTTAACTCTGGCTCAGCTTCAGGCATCTTTGCTGCATTGATGCGCAACACCCCCGTTCTGCTCTGCCGTTATGATGATGGACGATTTGCTGTGCCCGATGCCACACACACTAACGTGGTTGCCTACAACCAGCCAGGAGGCAGCTACGGTAAGAGCAAGACATTTGTTGGAGATGCTGTGGTTGAACTCGAGCAGAAACTAAACGTCATAACTCAAGGACTCTCTATAAAGGGTACCATGGCCTATAGCTATCAAAACGGCAGCAGTAAGAACTGGACCGTATCGCCTTACATTTATTCAAAACAAGCAGATGGCAGCTATCTGTTAGCTCCACGCACCAGCCCAAGCCTGGGTTTAGGCAAGAGCAATATAGAGAACCAAGAATATCAGTTACAACTGAATTATGACCGTTCTTTCGGCAACCACAACATCAGTGCTATGGCAATGGCTCTCGAGAAAAAGAGCCGTTATGAGAATTCAAGTATGCAGCGCGTTTCATTTGACTCAGAGGTGCTCGACCAAATGGATGCAGGCAACTCTACAGACCAAACCCTCAGCGCTTACGATACCAAGACTGCACGAATAAGCTACCTTGGACGATTGAACTACAACTTCGCTAACCGCTACTTGGCAGAATTCAACATTCGTCGTGACGCATCCGAGAACTTTGCACCATCGCACCGTTGGGGTACCTTTATGTCGGGATCTCTTGGATGGGTCATCTCTGAAGAAAAATTCTTCGAGCCACTTCGTCAGACAATCGACTTCCTAAAGATTCGTGCATCCTATGGCACACTTGGTAATGACAACACCGGCAGTGTGGCATACCCTTACTACAGTCGCTACGAGCTTTATTCTGGTGGCACTGCCAGCAACTATCTTCCCAACAACCGCGGTGACTACGCATTTGGCAGCAACGTCACAAAGGGGTTAGTACCAGGAGCCGTTGCCAATGAGCTGGCAACATGGGAACGCGCTACAAAATTCAATATCGCACTCGACATAGACCTATGGAATAGCCTGAGTTTCAGTATTGACTATTTTACTGAGAACCGCAGCCACATTTTGCTACAACGCTACGACGAGGTGCCGGGATCTTTTGGAGCTACTCTGCCTTTGGAAAACCTTGGAAAGGTAAAGAACAAAGGTGTTGATATGTCACTGACCTATCACAAGCGTATGGGTGACTTCGACTGGAGTATTGGCGGAAACTTCACCTATGCTCACAATGAGATAGTTGAAATGGCAGAGGCTGCCGGCACAAGCGAATATATGCGCAAAACCGGACGTCCCATCAACGGATACTACGGGTACAAAACCGACGGGCTCTTCCAATCACAAGAAGAAATCGATAACTATGCAAAACAAGAGGTGGCTGGTTCCAACTATGTAACTCAGCCAGGCGACATAAAGTATGTTGATGTTAATGGTGATAATGTAGTAAATTCTGACGACATGACGTATCTTGGCAACGGCAATGTGCCGGAAATAGTTTATGGCATTAACGGAGCATTGAAGTGGAAGAATGTGGATTTCAGTTTCTTGCTACAAGGTGCAGGTCGTGTTCAAGTTTATCTCAATGGTAGTATCATACAGCCGTACTTTAACCAGGGTAACTTGCCACAGCTCTGGATAACCGATAGTTGGAGCGAAACCAATCGCAATGCCCGTTATCCAAGGTTAGCGAATACGACACACAACCTGCCTGCAACCGACGTCAGTTGTGTAGAGACATATCTTTATGATGCATCTTATTTACGTCTGAAGAATATTGAGATAGGTTACAACCTTCCCCAAAAGTGGCTCAGCACACTGAACATAACAGGACTACGTGTGTATGTAAATGCCACAAATCTGCTCACGTTTACATCGGTGCCACAAATTGACCCAGAGAACATCCATTCGCAAGGATGGTCCTATCCACAGATGAAAGCATTCAATTTCGGACTCACACTTCAATTCTAATATTAAAACATATCATTCTAAGACATATCATTATGAAAAAGATATATTATTTCTTGTTCTCTATATTGGCAGTAGCAACAACAAGTTGTTCTGACGACCTAGATATTAAGCCTACTTCGTTTATCTCAGATGCCACCGTTTGGGAGGATCAGGCACTGATAAACAAATATGTTGCCAACATATCCACCACGTTCTTCTTCACGCGCAGGGAACGGTAGATGATGCGCTCAATGTTTTCTTCGGGGTGTTCACACTCAAACAGGGCAAACAGCTCCGGGTCAGCAATCAGACCCGCCTTGATGGCCTCCGCCAGGCCGTTGACAAAGTGGCGGTGGGGCAGCGTTGCCAGGGCATCAAAATCCACCAGCACCACCTTGGGCTGCCAGAAAGCGCCCACGATGTTCTTCGTCTCACCCAGATCAATGGCGGTCTTGCCGCCGATGGAAGAATCCACCTGGGCCAGCGTGGTGGTGGGACAGTTGACGAAATCAATGCCGCGCATATAGCTGGCGGCGCAGAACCCGCCCAGATCGCCCACAACACCGCCGCCCACGGCCACCAGCAGATCCTTGCGGTCCATGCCGAATTCCAGCATGGCCTGTAATACCTGGCCGTAGACTTTCAAGCACTTGCTGCCCTCGCCCTGGGGGATGGTGTAAATGGTGGCCTTGGGGCACTGGGCGGCTACGGTCTCGGCATACTGTTTGGGCACGCCGGAGTCCGTCAGCACAAAGACGCGGCGGTTCTCCACATTGGTAAACTGATGCAGGTTGGCAAGGCAGCCGGCTTTCAGGATAATATCATAGCTGCGGCTTTTCAGTTGCATGGTCAGCTTCATACTTCGCACGTCCTTACTTTGTTATATTATTGTTGGTCGATGCCGTCCAGCGTAAAGGCATGGGAGTTCAGCCAGGAGCTAAGTATTGGAAGCCGTTCATCTTCAAAATAAACCT
>OGZH01002057.1_pt1 | contig 11715 bp, 4 predicted proteins | sample 1576741 | NCBI WGS metagenome assembly OGZH01 (sample SAMEA3541560, study PRJEB24748) | human gut metagenome | biome: human gut; feature: human-associated habitat; material: faeces | place: China | collected 2012 | reverse complement strand
GGGAAAATTAAAAGTCCGCCAAGAATAAAGCCGTTGCGCGCGGTTTTGGCGTCACGCGCGCCGCAGGCAATCTGCACAGGGCCCTGCGCCGTAATGGCCTGCGTAATCATAACAATAAACCAGCCGATAATAACTGCCAGCGGAATGCCTGCAAACGGGTCAAACCAGTCAAGCCCGGCCGGAAGCTGCGCCGCAATGGCATCAAGCCCGCCGCTGTGGTCTACCGCTGCCACGCAGGAATATAAAATGCCCGCGTAAATCAAAACAACGCTGACGATATTGGACAAACCGCTCGACCACAAACCGCCGATAAGCGTAATGCCGATAAATACCACCGCGCTTACAATCATGCCGCCGCGGAATGAGAAATATTCGGGCAGAAGCGAAGCCAGAATCGCGCCGCCGGCGAGATACTGAAGCGCCGTAATAACGGACATGATAATTACAAGCCCAACTGCGCTGATAACGCGGCCTTTGGTATCGTAATATTTTTCAAAAAATTCCGGAATGGTGGAAACCTTCATGGCACGCAGCTTGCCCGCCGCCACAAGGCCCATAATAATGGCGCCCGCGCTCCACGCCGCGTTGTACCAGCCGGCCGCCATGCCAACCTTGTAAGCGTTTTCGGCAACGCCAACGGTAGAAGCCGCACCAACGGCAAGCCCCGTAATATTAACGGCAATCAGCACCGGGCCAAGTTTGCGCCCCGCAAAAAGATACTCCGCAGAGCCTTTATCCGCCCTGCTTTTAACGTAAAAACTTATTGCGAACAAAAGCGCAATATACACAACAACAATAATCAACTGAACATTCATCCTGCTGCACTACCTTTCTTCACAAAAAATCCGCTCTAAGCTACAATACTACCCTCCTGCTTTTAAAATTAGTTATATTATATCAACAATTTTTATTAAAGAAAAGTAAAAACTCTGCCCCTGCAGTTTAAAATTTTGTAAAAAATTTAACTAAAACGCGCCTTTAACAAGGATTTTGCGCTTTTGTGCCGAATATTTAAAAGATTGCAGAGTGAATTAAATTTACAGCCCCGCGCTGCGGCTTTAATTCACATTGCAAACGAAAGGAGGGACCGCCAATGTACAGAATTATGAAAAGCACCAATAACGGCATGGACGAACTGGAACTGGACAGCCTGGAAAAAGGCTGCTGGATAGACATCGTCAGTCCCTCACCCGAAGAACTGCACGAAGTGGCGGACGCCACCGGCATTCAGATGGACTTTTTAAGCGCCGCGCTTGACGATGAAGAAAAATCCCGTATCGAAACCGAAGACGACCAGATACTCACACTTATCGACATCCCTGTGCTGCGCAGCAACAAAGATTACGACACGCTGCCGCTGGGCATTATCGTATCGGCAGATTACATCGTTACCGTCTGCCTGGAACCTAACGCCGTTATCGCCGATTTTTCTTCCTACAACTATAAAATGTTCAGCACCTTTAAAAAGACGCGCTTTCTCTTTCAGATACTCTATAAATCGGCAACATTATATCTGAAATACATCCGCATTATTATCAAACGCACCGACGAACTGGAACAGCACCTGCGCCAGTCCATGGAAAACAGCGAGCTTTTTAACATGCTGGATTTGCAGAAATCCTTAACATACTTTACAACCTCCCTGCGCAGCAACTACATTGTAACCGAAAAACTGCTGCGCCTGCGCTCCACCAACCAGAGCGCGCACCTCATCAAGCTGTACGAAGAAGACGAGGATTTGCTGGAGGACGTTATCATCGAATACAAGCAGGCTATCGAAATGGTTGAAATGTACAGCCACATTTTAAACAGCATGATGGAAGTATTCGCCTCCATCATCAGCAACAACCTGAACCTTGTAATGAAGTTTCTGGCATCCGTAACGATTATACTGGCCATACCAACCACCATCGGCGGCTTATGGGGCATGAACGTGCCCGTGCCGCTTTCCGACAGCCCGTACGGATTTCTTGTAATAGGCGGCACCTCGCTTCTGGTTGCCGGGGTTACCGGCTACTGGCTGTGGAAACGCCGCATGTTTTAAGGAGCAGCAATGAGCAAAATTTTAGCGGAACAGTTACTTGCAGGCATTATACTTGCCGACAACGACAACAGAGAATACATTTACCTGCCCGGCGGCGAAGTTGGCAGCGAAGATCCGCACTGCGTATTTGAAAAAAACGGTGAGCGCGCCGGCGACCTGCCGCTTGAAAAAGCAGTGGAACTTGCCAAACGCCTGCACCTTTCACCGGGACGCCATCCGGAACTTGGCTCACGGGCGTGGTGAAGGGGAAATTGCCTGCGTAAAAACAGCAGCGTTCTACGCTTTACATTTTACTAAAAACTTTTTGAATACTACAAAAACACCTGTGGAAATATCCACAGGTGTTTTTATTTAATGCACTACTTTTAAATCTCCATGCCGCCATCTACAAAGTTTACTTCTGCTTTGCGTTCACGGAAGTCTTTATTGCGGTCGAACGGAGCATCGTTAAAGAGGTAGTTCCAATGCGAAGACGGGTCATTATCCAGTTCAAACGGCGAATATACAAGACTTATATCATAACCAAGGTTATTGGGATTAAAAATACCGTTTACAAAACTGTCTGCAATCTGACCGGAATACAGCCAGTTGCCGGAATTTGCCATGGCGTCATCAGCCACGCCCTGGATTAAGCCGTTGTTGTTATTAAATGCGCCAAAACCATCCGGTGCGGAAATTGCGCCAATAGCAATAAGCGCTTTAATATCATCCGCAGTAATCTGATGGAACTCGCCATAATGTTTAGCGCTGAAATATTGGTCCACAAGGTGCTGGTCTACAACCGTTACTTTGGTTAAGAATACGCTTAACATCGGCAAGGTTGAACCGTCATAAATCTTCCAGCCGTTTGCGCCAAATTTAAAGCCGGCATAAGTACCTTCTTGCAGCCACTTGTCAGAACCATCAATTACATAACCATTTACAGCGTCTGTGCCACTGCCAATTAAATTATTCGCAACACCGTAAACAAATTTTACTTCACCAGTATTTGTACCAACAAGGTTGCCAACAATACCATCTTGATTTGTAGCAACAACATTACTTGTATTATAAGCATTAGTTATTTTACCATGTGCTTCATTGTAGCCGACTAATCCACCGACATTAGTACCGCCGGTAATAGTTTGATTTTGACCATTTTCCGTCATTACGGTGTTAAATACCTGGTCAACAGTGCCTGCGTTGTTGCCAACGATACCGCCAACATTTTCACTACCACTTGCGTTAATTGCGCCGGTATTGTAGCCTGCGGTTAAGCTGCCGGTTTGTTCAACGCCATTAATAGTTTCTTTAATATTACTGCCGATAAGGCCGCCGATGTTTGTGCCTTTGCCACCAAAAGTTAATTCATTATCAGCATCATTCCATGTGCCTACGTTAATAACACCGTTATTATAAATTTGATATTTATAGTAGCTATCTTTTTCAGCAGTTACTTTACCTGTATCGTCAACTTCTTGTACTTCATTACGCCCACCTGTAATTGTGCCGCTGTTAACACCAATTAACCCGCCGACATTACTTATGCCAATTACCTGTCCATCAATTTTATTGATAAGACTAGTTTTGCTTATATCACCCTTGTTTACACCAAAAATACCGCCTGTACCGGTAGTACCATTACCAATAACTACACCATTATTGGTAAGTTCAGAATTAATAACGCCTGCATTATTAACTGCGAAGATGCCGCCTGCGCCACCATTTGTAGCAATGACAGTACCAGTATTAGAGGCTATAACTTTATCCAGTGGATCATGGTTATTACCATTGCCATTATTTTCACCAACTACACCACCAACAAAGTCCTTACCAGTTACATTGCCGCTATTACCAGCCATATCTTCTAATTTACCATTATTTTGACCAACTATGCCGCCTACATAGCTTGCACCATCAGCATTTACATTAGCAGTATTGGTTGCCTTTTTAATAGTACCGGTATTTACACCTGCAATGCCGCCAAAGTATTTAGCAGCATCATCACCAGTAGCAGTACTATCTTTGACATTAAGTTCTACATCATTATTAGCATTGGTAATAGTACCGCTGTTACTGCCTGCTACACCACCAACATATTGCTGACCGGTAATAGAACCGCGGTTAATAAGATTAACTTCTTCATCAGTGTTGACATTGCCGGTTGTTATTTCACCCGCATTGCTGCCTGCGATACCACCGACATTTATAATACCTGTAATATCAGCTGCTTCGGCATTTACAAGGTCAGTTAACACAGCGTCTTCGCCGTTGTTGCCAACCAAACCACCAACATTAGTATTACCGGTAATTGTGCCGTTGTTACGTCCGTTTGTTACGCTGCCGATATTAGTACCAACCAAACCACCAATATTTTCACTATCAGCAGCTTCGCTGGTTACGCTTGTTGCATTAACAACATTTTCAACTGTACCAGTAGTCCATTTTTTATCATTTTCATTATAAATTCCCTCATTTGTACCGATAATACCACCGACATTATCATTACCAGTTACGATACTTTCGTTGTAACCGCTGTACATATTGCCATTGTTAATACCGATTATACCGCCGATATTGCTGCTGTTGGTATCACCGCCGTTGGTTACACCAAGGCTGTCAACATAATGAACAACGCCATTCTCGCCATTAACGCCTACCACACCGCCAAGCCCGGCATTAGTACCAGCTGCTGCCGTTACGGCACTGTCGCTGGTACTGTAATCAATACCACCGTTGTTCTTCCCAACGAGACCGCCCGCAATACTATTCTTCCCGGCAATTACACTACCAGTGCTTTCTACATTGTAAATACCACCGGTTAAATTATTACCTTTAAACTCACCACTGTTATTTATGCCAACAATACCGCCTGCATTACCGTTAGATGTTACAGTATTACCAAAGGTTACAACATTTTCAATACGTCCGTTGTTTGTCCCCGCAACAGCACCGGCTGTTTCAGTGCCAGTAAAGTTACCGCTGTAAATATTTACGTTTTTAACAGTGCCGCCATTACCAATAGTGCTGAAAATACCAGCGTTAGTTTTATTATTGACTTTATCAGTTGCATTAACGTTCAAGCCAATAATGCGGTTGCCGCGACCGTCAAATGTGCCGGTAAATTCGCTGCCAGTACCAATAGCTTCATAATTTTCTACATCACTGGCGTTAATGTCGCCCATTAAAGCATAATTAAATCCAAGAGCATCCGAGGCATTTTCAACACCGGATTTTACATAATTCTGAATACCTTTTAATTGTTCGCCGTTATGTACTTCAACATAAACATATTTTGAAGCATCAGCAATTTTATCTTTATTTCCAATATCTTTTTCATTAACATAAAACTTTAAAGCTTCTAACTCATCAATGAAAGTATGATCTTCACCGAGTCCCGTTAAATTATAGTCATACTTATTAAAATTAAAACTACCACTTCCATCTGAATTTTCTACCCACATATCAACACTAAGTTTGGCATCGCCGGATGCTGCATTAAGTGCAATATAATTATCATTACCTTCACCAAAGCTATGCATAAAATCGTGCATATATGCCACTGAAATGTCATCATTTAATTGCTCTAATGCCTGTATTTTATTGTTGCTATAATTTTTTAAATATTCCGCAACTTTATCAGCATCAGCTTTATTAAATTTATTGTCAACCCCGGAAGCATCCACAGCATTAAAAATAATATCACTCAAATTATATACACTAAGATCTACTCCATTAATTGCTTCTTCGATAACATTCATAACCCTGTCTGCCTGTACTTTGCCGATATTAGTTAAAGTAAGCAATACTTCACTATCTTTGCCGGTACTGGTAAGAGTCATATTTCCTTTAATATCAAGGTCGCTGTCAACATATACATCACCTGTGCCGCTTACGGTTAAATTACCGCCGGTTGTGATAAGACCTTCTTCTTTATTGCCAAAGTACAAGTTGACATTGCCGTTACCTATTTCTATATATTGCTTATTGTCATTTTCATCTAAAATAGGAGTCCCATCTTCATCAACAACAAGTTTAGTACCTGCGTTAATATTAATATCGCCAGTTGCTGAAGATGTTACTTGATGCGCAAAACGGTTTGCTATATCGCTCATAACCGCATAAGGATTACTTACTTCACCCGGAGTCCAGGTAACAGCTTCATCCTCAATACCAGGAATGTCAACCCCTTCATTCTTTGTAGCAGATGTTAAAGTACCATAAACATCTACGTCACCGGCATTGATAGAAATATGACCAGCATCAGTTACCGTAATTGTATCCGGTGCATTAGGAAATAATTTATCATATTCTTTATCACCTTTTGCTCCATTTGCAGTATTACCCGTTGCAGTTACATCACCGTAAATAGTAAGCTGTCCATCGGTAGTAATATTTACAGCAGAACCATAAATCTGCGCAGCGCTGCCCAAACCAATATCATTGCTGCCATTAAGATTCAGTGCGCCATCAGCATAAATAGTGCCGCCAAAGTAACCCGTGCCGCTGCTGGTATCAAAGTTCTTAAATGTTAACCCCCCGCCATATACAGCAATACCGGCTGCGTTAGTAATATTTAATTCTTTCTCCCCTGTTCCAAAATTAAATACTAAATCCCTGTCAGTATTAATAATGGTCAGAAGCGGATCATAAGCCGTACCATATTGGATTGTACCTTTAAATTTACCATTATTATCTTTTAATTCATCTGAGAAATATTTTTCAGAATCCGGCAAGAATGCATTTAAGATAGGTGTATTACCATCATAAATGCGCCAAACACCATCACTTACATCACCGCTCTTCAAACCATTATCTTTAGAGAAATTAAAGCCAGCATAATTTCCACTATAACTTTTTTGGCTAAAATCAATTGCAGCACTCGCATTATTTTTACCATTATCAACTAAATCAGCAAACGGCAGATAACTTTCTTTATCCGGCCTGATATAATAAGCGTTTTCTACCGTTATTCTATCAGCCGCAACACCTTGGCTATTACCATATATACTACTTAATCCCTCTACGCTACTTTTGTCACCAACCTGTGCGTATAAATTGCCGGTTGTATAAACATTTTTTATTGTTAACTTATTACTACCGTCAGAAGTAATACGTCCGATTATACCACCGATATAATTAGGCTTTCCATTTTCTGAAGTAAAACTTCTTAGCGTACCTAAATTATAAGAGTTGGAAATAGTAGAATCCATAGATCCTGAATACAATCCAACGCCACCAGCTATACCGCCAACCTGGCTACCACCATCAGTAATATCATTATTAACAACAGTTATATTACCGGTATTAAACGAATTATTTATAGTTCCTTTATAGAACCAGCCTGCAATGCCACCTACAACATTATAACCATTATAAATAGCACCAGTATTATAGGCTTTTTCAACCGTGCCGCTTAAACGGCCAACAACACCACCTACATGGCGTGCATAAAACTGATAAGTTTCATCACCAATCTGACCTTTGTTATATACATCATAAATAAGTGCTTCAGCAGTAGTTTCTTCAGTGGTATCACCAACAACACCACCCATATTTACAGATGGATATTTAGCATTTGCAATATCCTGTGCTCTTCTTGTAGTATTAACAGCACCTAAATTATATGAACCGGCAACTTCACCGTTATACATCATGCCAACTACGCCACCAACACCCATATAACCACGTACATCACCAGTATTGTAACTATTGGAAACGGCAGCATTCAAAATTTTATCATTACCATCATTATCTTTGCCTTGTAAATTAGCTAACGTTAAAGTATCACTGCGGTCAATTTTACCAACCACACCGCCAGTATTGCTTGCCTGGCTGGCTTCACTTATCGTATCTCCGGTAATATCTAAAGAATGAACAGTACCACGATTACCACTTGATGTAACATGAACATTGTCACCATCTAAATAGCCTACTACGCCGCCCATATTGCCAATAATAGTTTCTTCGTTTCCTTTATCTTCAGGACGAATTTTTTCCGTTACAAAATTATCAGCATTACGTGCACCGGTTGCCATAATATCGCCGCCGTCATTAATACCTTTGGTTATAGTATAATCCGGAGCGTCTTTATCATCACTGCTATTGCCAAAGTATCCTGCTACACCGCCAACATTGTGTGCACCGCGCACTTCGTTTTCTTTATTAGTCGCATTGCTAATATTAGTATCTACAGCACTGCCTACTATGCCACCAACATTACCGGCATCGTAATAGTTATTTTTTTCACCTTTGTTACTGCTTACATTACCGGTATTGATAACGTCTTTAATAATACTTTCTTTAGTATCAGTATTATCTGCTTTACCGGCAATACCGCCAACATTTGCAACATTAACGGTTTCATTCTTTACTATAGCACTTATAGTATTATTATTTTTTTGTCCTGCATGATAATAATACGTTTCCGTTGTATACCTAGTCGCCGTTACGTTGCCACTGTTTTCGGCGTTTTGCACGGTAGTGCCTTGCATATTACCAACAATGCCGCCAACGTTGTAAGCACCTTTAACGTCCATGCGGTTGTAAACAAGGTTAGTATCGTCGCCAATGGTAGAATTTGAAGCACTGCCAACCAAACCGCCCACATTATGACCTTTGCCGGATACATCGCCGAGGTTATAGCTGTTACCGATAAGACCTTTTTCTACTTCTTTAGTAGTATCTAACTTACTATTCTGCAAGTTACCAATAAGTCCGCCAACATTATCATCTGAACCATTAATAGTACCGGTATTTATAGCATCTTTAATCGCAGAATTATTAGCACTGCCCACAATACCGCCAACATTGCTGTCGCCGCTGACAGCAGCACTGTTAACAACGTTAGTAAGAGTTGTATTGTTTGCACTGCCTACTATTGCACCAACATTATCCTTGCCTGTAATGCTGCCGCCTACCATTGTTACATTGCTGATAGTTGCATTAGAAGTTTGCCCAAATAAACCAACGTTATTTTCACCGTTAATATTAAGATTGAAAATGTTGTAATCAATACCGTCAAATTTACCGGTAAAAGCTGTATCAGCGCCGCCTATTGCTTTAAAGTTATTTGCTTCCGTTCCGTCAATACTGTTTCTTAATGCATAGTTGCCTTGCAGGCTATCTTCGCTTTTACCAATAGCCTGTAACTGCTCAACATCTTCAACCCACATATAAGCAGCATCTTGGTTAAATGCATTTCCATTTACAGTTGCAATTGCAGTATCCTCATTAGCAGTAATATATTCTTTCTTTTGTTCATTATAACCATCATAACCAATAACAATATTTCCGGTATTATCAGCTTTAGTTTTAATATTGATATTTTCTGCTTTTAATTTATCATTACCATTTAAGAGGCGCTCGCTATCAATAACAATACGCCCATTGCCTTCAAAGGTTACATTGGTTGCGTTAATGTTACCAAGACTCATTAACATAGCATTTGTACTTTGACCTTGCAAAGTATAATTTATAATATTTTCTGGATTAGCATTATTCATAAAATGAGTAAAATTAGCATTACTCATTTCATTATTCGATACATACAAACTGCCTACGTTAATTTGTGCACTGTTGCCAATTTGTACACCTGCTGGATTAACAATAAAGATATTACCGTTATTATTTGCGTTAATAGTACCATAAATTTGTGACATACCACCGCCAGCATTTACATAGTTAAGAGTATTATATCCATTAACGTCACCCTTAAAATTAACAGTAGCATTGCCACCTACATTAAAGCTATCCCACTTAATAACACCATTAGTACCGGTTTGTGTAATATTCATTTCCAATCCAGAAGATGTTATTTCATGGTTATTATGCAAGCTATTCCATCCCTGCGGCAACGCATTATTGGCAATTACGCTGGTCGCTGCATGCAGCGGCAGGGTGTACATTATTGCCGAACCTGCCAAAAGGCATATCAGTAAATTACGTTTAAGATTTCTTTGTCTTTTCACGATAAAAACCTCCGTAACATTAAACCGTTACAAATCTATTAAAGCTGCAATATCATCAGAACATTTTATAAAGCTGGAACCACAACCTGCCGTCATGGTCGTCGCGCTCAATGCGGTCGGGGCGCGCATCAATTTTGCGGGCGTAGTCAAGCTGGGCATACCAGTCGCCCGGTTTGGCGTAGCGTAAACCAACGCCCCAGCCTGCCAGGTGGTCCATGGTGCCGTCGTATTTATTTTTAACGGCGCCGCTGTCGATAAACACTGCTGCTTCCAAACCTTCAATGCCGGTTGCACGGCGGATTTCAGCCGTTGCAAGGTAGCCAAGGTCGCCGTAGCCGTCGCTTGCGCCATAAGCACGCACGCCGTTAATGCCGCCAAGATAAAACTGTTCGCTGCCGTCAAGCGCGCGGCTTGCCAGCTGCCCGCTGGCTTTAATGCGGTAGTTCCAGTCGCCGTCGTACCAAACGTTCAGCAAGTCGCCGGTCAGTTTATGGTAGCCGCCGTCGTAATAAGCATTCTGCCCTTCGGTATCAATATCGCCGTACCAGTAAATTAAGCTGTACTGCGTAAACTGGTTTACGTTGTACTGGCTGCCGCTGATGCCGATATGCACAACGTCGGCGTCTTTTTCGGTTTTCATACGGCCGAGCTGGTTAACGCTGAAACGCAGTTCATCTTCAATATCGCGGTGGTCGTAACCGTAAATTGCGGTAATGCGGTTGCTGCGGTCACGGTAAACCGGCGTCATGCCGTAAAGGCTGATGCCTTTTGATTTGCCGAGCGTATCGTAAAAGCTGTTGGTGCTCATTTCATAGCTGCTCTGGCTGTAAGCCACGCCCACGCGGGTGCCGCGGCTGCCGACCGGCAGCTCGTAACGGATGCCGTAGTTTTTAACATCATGGCTGGAAAGCATGCCGTTTAAAATAAATTTATCACCGATTTTGCCGGGGTTGTTAATTTCGGTATTAAAGCCGTAGCGGTAACGCCCGCTCCAATAGCCGCCGCCGTTATCAACAAACACATAGTTATTCCAAACCGGCCTGCGCGTTGCTTCAACGTCAAGGCTGGTTGTGCCCGGCTCGCCGCCCGGTTTTAAAACAGCGCGTGCCTGTACGCCCGGAAGGTCGTTAATGTTGTTAATGGCGTCTTCCAGTTTGCTGTCGGTAATGGTGCTGCCCGGCTTTAAGCCGCTAAGGTAATTATTCAGCACGCCGGTAGCAATATCGCTGTCATTCTGCGTAATATTTATTTTATCGTAATTGGCTACATACACTTTTATTTCAAGGCTGCCGCCGGCAACTTCCTGCGGCGGAACAACCGCCTGTGCAACCGTATAGCCGCATTCTTTGGCGTATGCCGTAATTTCTGCCGTTAAATTATTCAGTTCCGCAACTTTAACGCTGCGCTTTTGGTATTTGTTTAAAATTTCCTGAAGCCGTCCCACTTTATCCGGCAGTTTAAAGCCGGTAAGTTTAATGCTTTTAACATAAAAAGCAGGGTCATCTTTTGTACCGGTGTTACCGGGGCGGAATTCTCCGGATGGAGTTTCATCCCCACTGATAACATCCTGCTGGCCGGTACGGTTGTACGGGTGCGGCGTAACAGCTTCCTTGTCAAAAGTAGGTATCGGCGACTGTGCTAAAGCGCTGCTTGCCACTAACAGGCACACTGCCGCCATCCCAACGGTTTTCTTCATAAAAGGACGGAATCAATCAGAGAACT
>OGZH01002048.1_pt1 | contig 11744 bp, 7 predicted proteins | sample 1576741 | NCBI WGS metagenome assembly OGZH01 (sample SAMEA3541560, study PRJEB24748) | human gut metagenome | biome: human gut; feature: human-associated habitat; material: faeces | place: China | collected 2012 | reverse complement strand
GTATCAAACGTGAACAAAAAGCGTTGAGTTATAATGTACAGCAAGTAAAGGGAGATGAATTGACTAATATAAAGGATGCTAACTTTATTAATGCTTTATCAGGAAAAGTAGCTGGCGTAACAATAAATGCTTCTTCAGCCGGTGCTGGGGCTGCGGCTCGTGTAGTTATGCGTGGTACAAAGTCTTTGGAGAAAAATGATAATGCACTTTATGTTATTGATGGTATTCCAATGTTTAATGTAAATTCAGGAGATAATGCTGGAGGTACGATGAACAAACAGCCAGGATCTAATAGCGTAGCTGATATTAATCCTGAAGATATTGAGAGCATGACAATTTTAACAGGACCTTCCGCTGCAGCCTTGTATGGTTCGGATGCTTCTAATGGAGTTATTCTTATCACTACTAAAAAAGGTACTGTAGGAAAAGTGCAAATTTCTTATAGTAATAGTACAAGTTTTTCATCTCCGATGATGATGCCGAAGTTTCAGAATATTTATGGTAATCGTGAAGGAGAGTTAGGCAGTTGGGGGAGCTTGATGGATACTCCTAGCAACTTTGATCCATCTGACTTCTTCAATACGGGAATGACGGAGATGAATGGTTTCACGTTGACCACTGGTACTGAACAAAATCAAACTTACGCATCTGTCTCTACTACAAACTCTACAGGTATCTTACCTAATAATGCTTATAACCGCTATAATTTCTCTATTCGTAATACCGCTAAATTCTGTGATAATAAGTTGAGTCTTGATTTGGGAGCTCAATATATTATTCAAAATAATAAGAATATGGTAGGTAGTGGACAATATTTTAATCCCTTGGTATCTCTTTATCTTTTTCCACGAGGTGAAAACTTTCAGGAAGTACAGATGTATGAACGCTATAGTGAGGCTCGAAACCTTATGGTACAATATTGGCCGGAATCTATATTTGGTACTGATTTGGATATGCAAAACCCATATTGGATTATGAATCGAATGCAGAATGAGCTTTCTAAACGTCGTTATATGTTTAATGCTAGTCTGAAATGGGATATAACAGATTGGGTGAATGTAACAGGGCGAGTACGTGTGGATAATTCAGATAGCGATAGTTATGAAAAGTATTATGCTAGTACACGAGGTACTTTTACAGAAAGTAGTTCTAAAGGTTATTATGGACATACTAAACAAAATGATCGGTCTGTTTATGCTGATGTAATGGCTAGCATAAATAAGAATTTCTTTGATGACAAACTTTCATTGAATGCAACTGTTGGTGCTTCTATTAATGATATTCAGGAAGATGCTATGTATCTAAAAGGAGGATTGGAGCAAATTCCTAATTTCTTCCATTATGGCAATATTAATGTCAATACTTCCAAGCGTAATGAATCAAAATGGCATGATCAAGTACAAAGTGTTTTTGCAAGTGCAGAATTAGGATGGAATCATCAATTGTATTTGACTGTCACTGGGCGTAATGACTGGGCATCTCAATTAGCTTTTACCAGCAAAGGTTTCTACTTTTATCCGTCTGTTGGTCTGTCATGGCTTGTTAGTGAATCTGTAAAGCTACCAAAAGCTATTTCTTATTTGAAAGTTCGTGGTTCGTGGGCGGAGGTCGCTTCTTCCCCTAATCGATACCTTACCCAAATGCAATATACTTATAATGAGCAAACAAATACATATGAATATCCTGCAAGTCATTATAATACTAATCTGAAACCAGAAAATACAAAATCATGGGAACTAGGCGTCAATGCTAAATTCCTTGGCAACCGTATTAATTTAGATATGACCTTCTATCGTTCTAATACCTTCAATCAGACATTCTATGTTGATGCATCGGCTTCATCTGGATATAAGAATAATATTGTGCAGACTGGTAATATTCAGAATCAGGGTATTGAGCTGGCTTTAGGATATTCTGATACATTTGATAAAGTGAAGGTATCTACAAATTTCACTTACACTCTTAATCAAAACAAGATCGTTAGTTTAGCGAATGGTGCCATCAATCCGGAAACCGGCGAAGCTATCGAAATGGAGTATTACTCAAAAGGAACATTGGGAACTAGTGGTGGTCCGACTTTAAGACTCTATGAAAACGGATCAATGGGAGATATTTATATCAATCAGCGTTTGCGTCAGTCTCCTAATGGATATATTTGGAAAGACCCCTCTAATGGAAGTTTGGCTATTGAAAATACGGAATACCGCAAGGTTGGCTCTATTCTTCCTAAATATTATTTGGGATGGAATGGTAGTGTTGCTTGGAAGGGATGGAATCTTGGATTTGCATTCACCGGGCGTTTTGGAGGATTAGTTGTATCGGATACACAAGCCATGATTGATAAATATGGTGTATCTGAAAGTTCTGCAGTTGCTCGTCAGGCAGGCGGTGTATGGGTTGGAGACAGTAAAGTGGATGCTGAGGAATATTATAGTAAAGTAACTACCGCTGTTGGTACTTATTATACATATAGTGCAACGAATATTCGCCTTTCTGAACTGAGCTTGAGCTACCAACTTCCTAAAACATGGTTCAAAAATCATGTAAATATGACACTGGGGCTTACAGGAAAGAATTTATGGATGATTTATTGTAAAGCACCTTATGATCCGGAAAGTACATCTTCTGTCACTAGTAATTTCTATCAGGGGGTTGACTATTTTCAACAACCTAGTTTGAGAAGTCTCGGATTTAATGTCAAACTAACATTCTAGTTTAGATTATGAAAAAGAATAAGATAATAAAGAAGTTTGCAAAACTGTCTGTGTATACTTTGTTAGTAGCACTAGGAACAGGTTGTACCGATAAATTTGAAGAGTATAATACAAATCCCTTTGGACCTAAACCTGACCAAATGCTGGGTGATAATGCAATCACCGGATCATTGATTAAAAGCATGATTCCTGCATTAGTACAAGGACAACAGAACAATTCACAGATGTTGGATCAGATGATTGGATCTGAATATGGTGGAGAAATTACTTGTATCGCCCAATGGGGTAATGGAGGTAATTATTATACTTACAATCCAAGAGTTGGGTGGTATGGAAATATGTTTGATACTACTATGCCACAGATTTATACCGGATATTTCCAGATACGTGATCTTTCTGATGGCAAAGGATTGGCTTATCAATGGGCACAGATTCTTCGTGTGGCAGCTTCACTTAAAATTAGTGATTGTTATGGACCGATTCCTTATTCTCAAATTACAGGAACTGCTTTTACTGTAGAATATGACAATATGGAGGATCTTTATAAACACATGTTTGATGATTTGGATGAAGCGATTTCCGCTTTTAAAGTAGCAGTGTTAGGTAATGAAGATATGAGTTCTTTATCAGAATACGATCTTGTATTTAATGGAGATTTTAACAAATGGGTGAAATTTGCCAATTCTTTAAAGCTTCGTATGGCAATGCGCATTTCTAGTGTTTCTCCAGCACTTGCCAAGGAGAAAGCAGAAGAAGCTGTTTCTGATGTAATTGGTGTGATGACATCTGCATCAGATGCTGCATATAGTAAATATAATGACGGTATGAATCCATATTATCGTGTTACTTCTTCATGGAATGAAATTCGTATCAGTGCTAATATCACTTCATATTTAAGCGGTTATAATGATCCTCGTTTGGCTAAATATGCATCAGAAGCAGATGCTTCTATCGGTGGAGGACAAATAGGAGTGCGAAATGGTATTTACCAAAGTGCTACAACTCAGGCAAATTATACAAAATTCTCCCGCCTGAATATTGGTATAGATGATGAATTGCTCATTATGTCTGCATCTGAAGCTTATTTTTTACGTGCAGAAGCTGCATTGATGTATAAATGGAATATGGGAGGAACTCCCAAAGAACTTTATGACGCAGGAGTGACAGTGTCTATGGAAGAACGTAAAGCTACTATTGGCGATTATTTGAAAAGTGAAAAGGTTCCTGCTGCTTACAGTGATCCTTCGGATTCAGGTAAGGATATAGCAGCAGTGTCAACTGTAACTCCGAAATATAATGAATCAGCAAGTGTTACAGAGAATTTGGAGCGTATTTTGATTCAGAAGTGGATTGCCAATTTTCCGAATGGTTGGGAAACGTGGGCTGACATTCGTCGTACAGGTTATCCTAAACTATTCCCTATCGTGAATAATCTGAATACAGATGGGGTGACAGTGCAGCGTGGTATGCGTCGTTTGCCTTTCCCTCAGTCAGAATATAATACGAATAATGCAAATGTGAAAGCAGCTGTATCAATGTTAGGTGGTGCAGATAACTCTGCCACAGATCTTTGGTGGGCTAAGAAAAATTAAATCAGAACGTTAAAATAATTTTTATTATGAAAACGAGCAAATTGAAAAAAATAATATACGGAATAGGAATTTCTCTCTTTTTTTCGCAGGGATTCTTAAATATCGCATGTAGTGATTGGACCGACATAGAGGCGAAAGATTATTATGAACCTCCTACGCAAGGTTATGAAAATAATTTGAAGGATTATTTTAACTCTCCACATAAGATTATGTTTGGCTGGTTTGGTAACTGGGCAGGTAAGGGAGGTTCTTCCATGCAATATGCTTTATGTGGATTACCGGACAGTACGGATTTTGTGAGCCTTTGGCTCTGTTGGGGAAATCTGACGGTTGAGCAACAGGCTGATTTAAAAGACTTTCAGGCTAAGGGTTCCAGAGCAGTGCTTTGTTGGCGCGCAGGAGATATTGGTGATAATCTCACACCGGGGGGTAACGATGATGCAGTGAAGGAAGCGTTTTGGGGCTTTGATCCTAAAGATGAGCAATCTTGCATTGAGGCTGCTAAGAAATATGCACTTGCTATTGTAGATACATGTAACAAATATAATATCGATGGATTTGATTATGATATTGAGGATTGGGGGACTTTAATGAACTCCAGTATGCCATCAGTACCCAATGCGTTTATGAAGACTTTACGTGAGGAGTTTGATAAGACGGGGAAAATGTTGGTTGCTGATATCCCTGGTGGTGCAGGTTGGTTGAGCTTTTATGAAGTGCTTTCAGAGGAAACAGTTCTAAGTCTTGATTATATAGCTTGGCAGACCTATGAACTAGGACATTCTGGATTGGATTCTTTCTTTGAAGCTGTACGTAGAAGTCACCCTAATGTCTTTAAAGAAGCTATGGGGAAATCTATTGTGACTGCAACTTTTGAAAGAGCAGTGGATAAGCATTACTTTACCGAGCAACAGAGCTATCATCCGGCTTGTGGAATAGAACATGCAGGTATGGGGGCTTATCATATTGAGTATGATTATCCTGGAAATCCTGATTATCCCACAGTGCGTGCAGCTATTGCTGCACAGAATCCTCCTATTAATAACTAAAAGAAAGGGTTAAACAATGAAGAGAATATCTTTACTTAAAATAATGGCATTTGGGGTACTGGCACTGGTCCATACTGCATGTGAAAATGCTAAGTATGATGTTATAGATAATTTAGTCTATATAAATGAAGCGTCTACATCCAAAACTAAAGAATTGACATTGACAGAGGGTACGACGCGTACTTCGTTAACTGTACGTTTGGTGAATATTATTAATCAAACAATAAAAGCTAATTTATTTATTGACGAATCTGTATTAGATGCTTATAATAAGAAGAATGAAACTAATTATAAAATGCCTCCTAAAGAATATATATCATTTCCTGAATCAGTGACAATTGAAGCAGGTTCTGTAAGTGCAGATCCTGTGAATGTTGATATTAAAAGTTTTGAAGCTGAAGGCGGTGCTCAATATGCAATTCCCATCAGTATTAAGAATGTGGAAGGAGGTATTGAGAAGTCGGAATCCTCTTCCAGTTTTTTATTGGTTCTTGTGAAGCCTTTGAAACAAGCTGTTCCTAAATTAACATGGTATAATGGTATGCATGCAGCCCCGGAAGGAGCTTGGGGGTTAGCTTTGCCAAATTATACATTGGAATGGTGGAGTAAAGTCACCTCTAAATCAGGGAACGGTGGATATACTAAGAATAATCAGGCTATAATAAACTCAGGAGGTTCAGGGACAGAACTATATATACGGTTTGGTGACTTAATCTATTCCGAGAATGGTAGCTATAAAAATAATTTCCTACAAGTAAAAACGATGGGGTCTCAATTTGATACAGGTGATCCAACTAAGGGAAAAGGTTTAGAAGCACAAAAATGGTATCATTTTGCAGTGAGTTATGATGCAGCATCCGGTACTACTTTATTGTACCAAAATGGTACTGTAGTTGCCTCATTATCTTCTTCAATAGGACAACCGATGAATATTGATCAATTTCAGATGATTTCTTCAGGAGAAGAATATTTTCCGGATTTCTGTGAAATGTGTCAGGTTCGTTTTTGGAAAGTTACACGCACAGTTAATCAGATAAAGAAATCTATGTATACCGAAGTTGACTATACAGACAAGAATTTGTTGTTGTATCTGCCAATGAATGAAGGTGAAGGAGCTACAATACTACACGATGTAACCGGTAATGGTCATGATGTGGAAATTGGCAATTCTAACCTAGGTAACGAAAACCGTCAAAAGGTGACATGGGAAACATATTCATTTGCTCAATAATTTAAAACAGTATGATATGAAAGCATTATTTAAATATATATTATACAGTACATTTTTTGCTATGTCATTGCCATTAGTCACAGCATGTGACGATGACGAAGCAACAGATCCGTATGATATCAATTATGTCTATATTTATAAACCAAGTGAAACAAATGCTACTTTAGAGTATAAAGGAGACGGAACTTTTTTGAAAGAAATCGCCACCGAACATATTTTGTCTCCTGTCAGGTGTACTAAACCTGCACCACAAGATTTGACCATCCAATTAGCTATTGACAGGTCATTGGTAGATGCATACAACAGTGAATATGGAACGAGCTATGTAGCTTTACAAAATGCAGAACTGGAAAATGCAACTTTGTATATAAAACAAGGGGAATATATCTCTGCAGATACTTTAAAAGTGCATTATACTAATATGGAAGAATTTAAGAACGGATCGGAAAATTATATTCTCCCGATTGCTATAACTTCTATTAATGGAACAGGAGTATCAGCGAGTGAAAGTAATAGTAAGATATTCTTGACATTTGAATCGACTTACAAACCAAATCATGTCACACTGACTTCAAGTAAAGAATATCTGTTAGAGTATCAGTATAGTCAAGGATTTACAAATTTAAGCAGTGAATGGAAGCTTGACGGTATCTTAAAATCGGCATGGGCCGCAGATGGTGACACCAAAGTTACTCTTGCTATTAATCCGGCATTAGTTGGAACGTATAATGCATTGCATGGCACAGATTATTCTTTACTGACTAGTGCAAGTTTGAAGCAATCGACAATAATGATTAAACAAGGAAAAACAACTCCGGAAGAGAGTGTTGCCTTGAGTTTTTCGGATGATATGGCTTCTGTGCAGCTGGGTACTAACTATGTTATTCCAGTGACAATCACGAATGTTGATGGAGTAGGAGCAGATATAGGCGAGAATAAAGTTATATATATTGTTTATAAAACAGCACTTGTCGGATTTTTATCTTGTGTAGACAAACCGGTAGGTTCTGTAATAAATGACCATTCGGGTTGGAGTTTTACTTTGAATGGACAATCTAGCGACTTGTATGATTATGTTCCGGATGGCAGCATACTTGATATCGATTTGGGAAAACAAGAGAATATAAAAACTATTGCTTTACATTTCTATGAATGGTTTTATTCTTCGGAAAGTGCAAGTATAGCGATAAGTAATGATGGAGAGAAATATGAGGATCTTGGTGTAGCTTCAGGATTTGCAAATAAGACAAGTTACATTCTTCTTCTTGTGGCTAAACAAGCGCAATATATAAGAGTAACTTTCCATGGAGCTCTTTATTATTCTCCTTATATTAATACTGTAGGTATTTATACTGAAACTGAATAAAAAATGGCCCAAGTTTATTACTGAATGAGCTTGGGCTATTTGCTGTTTATATCATGTTGTGATCAGTTCTAAGTTTTCTTTGTTAATAAAACTTAGAACTGTTTTTTTTCTTGAGTATCTTATATTTTTGGATTGTATTATCTAAAAACTAATTAAAGGAAATGCTATGAGAATCATTCGCCGTATTATTTTTCAGCTGCTTTGTTTGTTGGGAGCATGTTGTTATATTCCTGCAACAGCACAAGTCGTTTTAGTTGATAATGGAAAAACTAAATCCAGGATTATTCTATCAGAAAATGACCAGATTAATCAAATATCAGCAAATTTATTTCAATTGTTCCTTCAGAGAATTTCAGGTTGTACATTTCCCATTGTAAAAGGGCAGAATGCAAAAAAAGGAGATATTATAATCAGTAGCAAAACCCCAGCTGGAGTGACAGAAGACGGTTTCAGCCTATCTACGAAAGATGGAATCTTACGTATTTCAGGCAGTGGGAATGGGACAGTCTACGGAGTTGTAACTTTACTCGAACAATATCTTGGAGTGGATTACTGGGGAGAAAACGAATACTCTTTTAACCCTGCGAAGACAATCGAACTGCCGCTTATCGATAAAATAGATAATCCGGCTTTCCGTTACCGCCAGACACAATGTTATGCTATTCGTACAGACTCCATATATAAATGGTGGAACAGGCTGGAAGAGCCAAACGAAGTGTTTGCTGCCGGTTATTGGGTGCATACTTTTGATAAGTTGCTTCCTGCTTCCGTATATGGAAAAGACCATCCGGAATATTATTCTTATTTTAAAGGCAAACGCCATCCCGGGAAAGCAAGCCAATGGTGTCTGAGTAACCCGGAAGTTTTTGAAATCGTGGCTCAGCGGATTGATTCTATTTTTAAGGCAAATCCGGATAAGCATATTATGTCTGTGAGTCAGAATGATGGTAATTATACCAATTGTACATGTGATGCCTGCAAAGCGATAGATGATTATGAAGGAGCACTCTCAGGAAGTATCATTACTTTTTTGAATAAGCTGGCTGCCCGTTTTCCCGATAAGGAATTTTCCACGCTTGCCTATCTGTATACGATGAATCCTCCGAAACATGTGAAGCCATTGCCGAATGTGAATATCATGCTTTGTGATATAGATTGTGACCGTGAAGTGACTTTGACGGAAAATGCCTCAGGTAAAGAGTTTGTGAAAGCAATGGAAGGCTGGGCTGCCATCACTAATAATATTTTCGTGTGGGATTATGGTATTAATTTTGATAATTATCTGGCTCCGTTCCCTAATTTTCATATCTTGCAGGATAATATTCGTCTGTTCAAAAAGAATCATGCCACTATGCATTTCTCACAGATTGCAGGAAGCAGGGGAGGAGACTTCGCTGAGTTACGTGCCTATCTGGTATCTAAGTTAATGTGGAACCCCGAAGCGAATGTTGATTCTTTGATGCAGCATTTCCTGCATGGATACTATGGAGAGGCTGCGCCATACCTTTATCAGTATATCAAGGTGATGGAGGGAGCGTTGATAGGCAGCGGACAAAGATTGTGGATTTATGATTCTCCTGTTTCCCATAAATACGGAATGCTGAAACCACAACTGATGCGACGTTATAATCAACTGTTTGATGATGCAGAGAAAGCGGTGGCTGAAGATAATAAATTCCTGAAGCGTGTGCAGCGTGCCCGCTTGCCCATTCAGTATTCGGAATTGGAAATTGCCCGTACTGAGACTGGTACGGATATGAATGAGATCAGTCCGAAATTGGCACTTTTTGAAGAACGGGTGAAAGAATTTAATGTACCGACATTGAATGAACGTTCCAATTCTCCTGTGGAATATTGCCAGTTGTATCGGGAGAGATATATGCCCCGTGCAGAAAAAAGCGTTGCGATAGGAGCGAAGGTTACTTATCTTATTCCTCCTACCGGTAAATATGCAGAAATCGGAAAAACGGCATTAGTGGACGGACTATTCGGAGGATCTACTTTCGTTGAAAGCTGGATTGGCTGGGAAGGAACAGACGGTGCTTTTGTTATAGATTTGGGTAAAGAGAAAGAAATACATAGTATAGATACGGATTTCCTGCATCAGATCGGAGCTTGGATTCTTTTCCCTCTGAAGGTGGTTTATTCCTATTCTGAAGATGGAGAGAATTATACACATTGGGGAACACATGATATGCCGGAAAACCGTTCGGGGAAAGTGGAGTTCCGCGGAGTGAAGACTGAATCGGAAATGCCAGTGCATGCCCGTTATGTGAAAGTTGAGGTCACCGGTACGAAAGAATGTCCCGAATGGCATTATGGTGTAGGGCATCCTTCGTGGTTCTTTATCGACGAAGTAACAATAAAATAAAAAAAAGTAGGGGCAAGCGTTAGTAGTTTGCCCTTCTTAGTTGTATTATATATAGATGGGTCAGAAAAATGACCCTTTCATCTATATACTATTGAACTATGCAACAGAATAAAACTGCTTCTCAAGGAAAAACTATCAACCCGATTTATTGGGTACCTACCGCTTATTTTGCAATGGGACTTCCCTTTATTGCCATCAATTTGGTTTCCGTATTCATGTTTAAGGATTTGGGTATTTCTGATACTCAGATAACGTTTTGGACTTCTCTTATCATGATGCCCTGGACACTCAAATTCTTATGGAGCCCTTTTCTTGAAATGTATCGGACCAAAAAGTTTTTTGTACTGGTAACCGAACTGTTGAGTGGTATATTGTTTGGAGTAGTAGCTTTTTCGTTATTCTTTGATTATTTCTTTGCTATCAGTATTTCCACTATGGCGGTGATTGCGTTCAGTGGAGCCACACATGATATCGCTTGCGATGGTGTATATATGGCAGAACTGAATAAAGAGGATCAGGCTAAATATATTGGAGTGCAGGGGGCTTTCTATAATGTGGCAAAATTGGTTGCCAATGGTGGATTAGTTGCTTTGGCAGGTATGCTGGCCGAACATTTCGGGGCAATAGAAGGAGCTTCGATAGATGCCAATAAGGGTGCATATTCATCTGCATGGATGATTATTTTTGCCGTAATTGCTGCAGTAATGGTATTGCTCGGTCTTTATCATATAAAGATGTTGCCTTCTACACAAGTTCCTGCTACCGGAAAAAAAACTACTTCAGAAATCATGCAGGATTTGGTAAATGTGATTGGAAACTTTTTTACTAAAAAACATATGCTTGAGCCGTGATCGCACTCGGTTCGATAAAGACGGATGTTTTCGAACGAAATGCCGCTCGCCGTCAGAACGCGCACATCGGCAAAGCCGTAGTGCCCGAGCGTTTCTGCATCCGATTCGTTCTGGGCGAATATCGGACGTGTTTTGGGAAGCAGCTTTGCGGCCGCGTCATCGAAATGATCGAAGTGAAGGTGAGTCACAATCACGGCGTCTACATTGAATAGCGCGTCAACAGGGCACGGCAGCTCGCAGTCCGGATTGCCTCGCCCCGTGCTCGTTGTGTCGGGAACCGCCGGATAGGTTCCTTGCTTGGCGAGCATCGGATCGATCAGAAAGCGCTTGCCCGCGAAGGTGACAATACTTGTTGCACTTCGAATTTGCTGAAATTTCATTTTGATTTCCTTCGAAAACGACAGGTTGTTCGTATTGGAACAGGTGTACTATAAAATCTATAGTTGCTGTAGCTTCAAGTCTTTTTTGGGGCAAAAATGAAAATCGGCGAATTGGCGCGAAAAACAAACTGTCCGGTGACCCGCATCCGGTTTTACGAGCAAAAAGGCTTGTAATTTAAATTCATACATG
>OGZH01002045.1_pt1 | contig 11764 bp, 8 predicted proteins | sample 1576741 | NCBI WGS metagenome assembly OGZH01 (sample SAMEA3541560, study PRJEB24748) | human gut metagenome | biome: human gut; feature: human-associated habitat; material: faeces | place: China | collected 2012 | reverse complement strand
TAAACAAAAAACGTACCCGAACCCTTTCTCATAGAGAATCGGGTTCGAGTACGAACTGTTTGGTGGAGAATTAGGGACTCGAACCCCAGACCCCCTGCGTGTGATGCATGATGACTTTTTGATTTTTACAGCGATAATTCGTTAAATAGGCTCGATTTGCTACAGATCTGCTACAAACAACAATTTTGTTAATTACTTTTTATTGCCGTTTCTATCCCCTTGCACTTTTGAACATTCTTGAAGATGTTAGCCGGATATGATTCTGGATAAGTTCTTTCTATCGTCTCGGCCAATCGTGACTCAAGGTCGTCAATCAATGGGGCCACTTTATCACGCATCCCGTGGCAATCCAAAATGGTTGTATAAAAGTTTGCGTCCATCTTTACTACCTGCAAAACAAGATGAAGCATTACGCGGTTTCCGTGGATATAAATTAATCGTTCTCTATTATTTTCCGCCAACGTTTTCTTCTCTTGTAAATATTTTTCAACTTCCCGCATATATAGAACTGTATTTAACAGTACGAAAGAATTGGTTCCACCGTTGATCAAAACTTTATACGGAGCTTTTGTAATATCTTCGGATAGCGCACCTACATTTCTCTTTGCGAGTACCGCATATGTGATGTCCTCATGTAAGCATGCTAATGCCACAATGCCTTCATCAAAAGAAATTTGGTTATCAGGGTTTGTCATTTTATCGCCACTTTTATAAAGATAGCCGTAGTGAGAAAAAGCCAACTCTTGTCGCAGTCTTTCTTGTTCTATATCAAGTGCTGCAAAATCCTTATTTTCAATTCTATTCTGAGTATTCGATAATCTTGTAATTTGAGTCGATGTATCCACATCAATATTACTTAGATCTATTATCTGAACCATCACGTTGGCCTTGGCAAGTTGGTCAGAATGATCCGTATAAAGTGCTCCTATCGTGCCTGCTGTTTGTGCACCATTAACCAAGGAGACTCCCTCTAATGCAAATAGTCCAGTCTCATTTGTCGTGCTCTTTTTGGCTTTACGCTGAATTTTTCTGCACAGTAATTTAAGGCCATTGTTATAATAATAAAATTTTTCTGGTTCTTGTAACAAGACCTTTTTCATTCCCTCATTAACTTCAGTATTTCCCTTGTAAAACCGAATATTTTTTTCAAATAAAAAATTCCCATATGTATTGTACCATTCTCCAACAGCAACAGCCGAAACTGTCCCATAGTATGCAGTATAAGGAGTCTCTATTTTGCCTAGCCGGGTACTTTTCAATAGTGGATCTACATCGAACACTGATGTCTTATCACCACTTACAGCCTGCCAGGCGGAAAAGTCGGTGTACTCCTTACCATCCCATATCCATTTATGGTTCTTCTTCGTGGGTGAGAAATAGATATTGCCACCGATATAATTATTCTTTCCCGAAGTCGTGTATTTGCGGATAAAGATATCCCGGTCGGATACGGCATAGATGATATTATTGGCGATTACATTCCCTTCACACAACTCGGAAAGACGGATTTCCCCTTCGCTGCTGTTATCCCGATCATTCACTTTGAGATAATTGTTCGTGCCGTCCAGTTGGCCGCCTTTGAGGTTGTTATTGAACAGAGTGTTGTTCACAACATAACAGTTTTTGGTACTTAGTCCGTCGAAACCGAGATAAGCTCCCATATAGATACCGGTACGGAAGTTGTTGTACACAAAATTATCACGTACGATACAGTCCTTGGTCTGCAACTTGTAACTTTCACTGCAAAGCCCGATACCACGGTCACATTCGAAAACCTCATTCTGCTCTACAATCGTGTTTCCGTTGCCGCACAGGTATATACCGATCGCACCGCCATTGGATACGGACTGGCTCCAATAGTCCTGCGATTTTTCGTGTGTACAACGGTATACTTTATTGCGACGCACTACCCCGTTGCGTGCATAATTGACCGAAATATCGCCTTTGGGGTTCAGATTATCTCCTCCCGCAATGATGATACCGATATTCTCCACATCGTGTACTTCATTGTCCTGAATGGTGAAGTCGACCACATTGCCTGCCAATGTAAAGGCTTCACTTGTGCCGCTATGAATTTCGAAGATTTCACACTTCTCTATCAGCAGGTTGCGAATTGGCGTGTTGTCATCCGTACCTAAGACCAAAATTGCGTGCGCGCTGCGCCAGTCACCTTTTGCGTCAACTAACGGGCAGTCATTCTTTATATCATATACTTTGCATCCCCGGAATGTTATGTTACCGGACGTTCCGGTTATATAAATTCCTTCCGGATCTGTGTTGTTCTCCGAATCGTGGGCATGGCAGATATGCAAGTTCTCAAATTGCATATAGTCTATATTATTGACCTGTACCAGTGCATTGCCCCATCCTTTGATATACAGGTCGGAACCGTCTATTTTAGCAATTTCACCAGGATAACTTTTCAACGTTATCATCTTGCCGGGTTTTCCTGAACGTGTCGGAACGACAAACTCTCCGTATAATCCCTCCCGCAAGAAAACGGTATCGCCAGGATTGACACGCTGCAGTGCTGCGGCTATTGTTTTTAAAGGTTTTCTTTTACTTCCATTATTCGCATCATTACCAGTCGGAGCCACATACCAATGGGCAGAAGCAGCTCCGCATGCTAACAAGCTAAATAGAAGAAAGCTTATGAGCGAACAAAAACTTTTTCTCATTTCTATTTGGCTTTAATTGAATATCTTTGAATTTAATCTATAATCTGTTTTATTACTGATCGGCTCCTATGCTGATATTTGTTCCATTGTAACGTGCATTACCATCAATATCATAGCTACCTACGAAATAGGCGGCAATGAAATAACCGGCGTTCTTAGCGGGCGATCCTGATTGTAAGTGCAAATCAGGAGCGGATATGTCAAGGCTCACCAATTTCGGATCGACATTATAAAGCGAATTCTCATCTCCGCTGGCTTTCTGCCATGAAGAGAAATTCGTATATTCTACACCATCCCAAAACCACTTGTGATTGGCAGAAGTCGGAGAATAATAGAGATTGTAGCCGATTTTGTTCTTGCTACCGGACCGGGTGTATTTACGGACAAAAATATCCCTATCGGTCACAGCATAAATGAGGTTGTTCATTATTGTATTATTAGTACAATTCTCAGCCAGGCGAATCTCACCCTCGCTATCCTTTTCATCATTGATATTTTCCGAATTATTGCTTCCGTTCAACGCACCGCCAACCAGGTTATTGTGATAGAGCGTGTTATTTACAACATAACATCCGGACGTACCTCCTACCGTGTATCCGATATAATCGCCCAGGTAAATTCCCGTACGATAGTTGTTGTAAACAAAATTATTACGCACAATACAATCTTTGGTAGCCAGCACATTACTCTCGCTAACCAAACCGATAGCACGGTCACATTCCCACACGATATTCTGCTCGATAATAGTACTTGCACCTCCGCAAACATAGATTCCAATCGCCCCATAAGCGGCAGGATTATTATAAACACCTTCCCAAAAATCCTTTGAGACCTGATGAGAGCACCGATATACCTTGTTTCGTCTCACCACTCCGTTACGCGCATAATTTACGGATATATTACCACCTGCATTCAAGTTGTCTCCTCCGGCCACAATAATACCGATATTCTCGACATCATGTACTTCGCAATCCTGTATGGTAAAACCGTCAACATTCCCGGCAATAGTCAGCGTTTCACTGGTTCCGGTATGCATATCGTAGATTTCGCATTTTTCAATTGTCAGATTACGTATCGGTGTGCCGTTATCATCTCCTATGACTAGAAACGCATGCGCACTACGCCAGTCACCGTTGTTATGTCCTGCAAGACAAGTACTTTTTATATTATAAACCTTACAGTTACGGAAAGTGATGTCTCTTGACACTCCATTGATATATACTCCTTCCGGGTCGGTATTAACATCCGAATTCGTAGCATTGCAGATATGCAGGTTTTCAAAAGTCATATATTGGACACTTTTCAGTTGCACCAATGCACTGAACCAACCTTTGATCGTCATTCCGGTCCCATCAATCTTAGCAGTTTCGCCCGGATAACTTTTTAATGTTATCAGTTTACCTTTTTCCCCTGAACGAGTAGGAGTGACAAACTCATGGTATGCACCCTCCCGGAGAAAAATCGTATCACCGGGATTGACACGCAACAATGCCTTTGAAATACTTTTCAGAGGACTGTCCAGAGTACCACTGTTTCCATCGTTGCCTGTGGTAGCCACATACCAGCTTACCGGTTCATTGCCGGAAGGGTTATCAGGACTTTCCGGTTCATCCCCTCCATTTCCACCTTGTTCTTTTCCCGGTTCATCCGGTAGTTCCTTATCATCGTTGCCACACGCGCTAAGCCCGATGAACAAGGTAAGAGCCAATAGAATCATTTTCTTTCTCATTTGTACTTCTTTTAAATACCCTATTAAAAACTGAAAAACAGAAGAGGCGGCTTAAAGATGCAGAAGCACTCCTCCCCGCCTCATTCCCCCTTAATTATTCATAAACTATCTTCCTTATCACATTATTTTTCTTATCGTAGACATAAATCACACCATTTTTATCTACGGCAAGGTCCTGAGGTCCTGAGAAAGCGGCAGAGCCAGCATTAGCATCCACATATCCTGCCTGAGTGCCACCTGCAACCAAGCGTACCACTCTGTTTGTCATATCGAGCAGGCGAATACTTTGGTCAAGATTCTCTCCACCGTCCCACGCACCATTACCAGCTACGTAGATATCACCGTTCGAATCAATAGCTAAATCAGACGGGAATGTAAAGAGTGCATCCTCAAAAGATCCGTTCAGATAGCCCGATGTTCCTTTACCTATCAAATTCTCTGCTTCCCAAGTACCAGCTTTGAATTTTACAATGCCATTCAGAATCTGGTCGGCTGCATACAAATTACCTTCCTTATCCACAACAATCCCTCTAAAATTACCGGTAGTTATCTGGGTAGATCCCTCTGCCGTCCATTTGTAAATACCACTGCTGGACGATACAAAAATATCTCCATTGCGTTTATCTACGGTCAGGAACCAAGGTTCAAAGTCTGTTTCTCCAAGTGTAGTTGTCACTCCTTCAGGTGTTATTTTCCTGATTTTCCATTCGAACACATCGGTCAGAATTATATTTCCTTCCGCATCGCAATCCATTCCGTAAAGTCCGTTAAAGCGTGCCTGTACTCCTGTTCCGTCAATGCAACCTTTATTTCCGGCCAGTCCTGCCAAAGTCGTGACAGTTCCGTCAGGAGTAATCTTACGGACACAGTAGTTGACGCAGTCGCCTACATACACATTTCCGTCATCATCTACGCAAACAGAACCTTTCTTCCAGTCTTCAGCCGGCTCTGCTTTGGCAGCGTCAAAGAAAAACAGCGCCTCACTTCCAACTCCATCCTGATATCCCGGTTCGCCATTGGCACTACCTGCCAACGTAGTGACTACCGCAGAGAATGAATAAGTAAACTTCTCGATAGTACGAACGGGTTCCCGGTTGGCAATAGTAATAGTAAGCTCTCCGTCCCCCAATTTAGGAGGGACGATAGCCAGAATGTTGTTCATACTGCAATTAAGCACTTTCAAAGGAATGTTTCCTAAAGTTACCGAGATATCTTCCGGATTCTCAGAAAAATTCTTTCCGGTAATCAGAATTTCCGTTCCGGCACTACCGCTAGTCGGATAAAAACGATTCACAACTACCGGACTACCAGCATCGTGCCCGTCATCGTCTTTACAACTGCTAAATAGATTTACACTGCCTATCAGTAAAATCAAAATTATATATTGAATAGTGTTCAGTTTCATAAGACTTATCATTTTTCTACGGTTGTTATTTTCTTTACACAATTATTCCGCCGGTCTAATACATATACCGTACCGTCCTTATCGACACAGACAGAAGAAGGCGCACCAAAGGCGGCTGGCAGGCTTTCAAGCGCTGAATTGACACCTGCATAAGAAAGCACTTCAAAGCTGCTATCCGTATTTCCGGAAGTTCCGGAACCGGCAAATGTGGTAACCATTCCCGTTTTCTGGTCTATATACCGAATACTTTGGTCGGCACTAACTGTCGAAGCTTCTGCTGTACCATTACCTGCTACCAAGATATTACCGTCTGCCGTAACTGCTATTCCCCACGGAGAAGTAAAGGTCGCTTCATTAACCGGACCATCAGCATATCCGCTTTTGCCGGTACCAGCTATTACAATAGGTGTATCCCAACGATCCTTGACATATTTAATAATCTGGTTAGTTCCGATATTGGTAATATAGAGATCACCCGTACGTTTATCAATATCCATACCTCCACAATTTCCAGCACCCGCACCGGCAATAATCAAGTTGCCCACACTTGCCGGGTCACCTCCATAATCGTTCAAGTCTTTGAGCAAAATATCTCCGTTTGACTTCATACTGTAAAGACGATTGCTTGCTTCATCAATGGCCAAACTAATGGCTGCCTGATAACCCAAATACAATGCTTTTCCATCAGGCTCGAAACATACGGTTGCCCCAGTCCAATCGTCACAAATGTACATATTACCTTTGTTATCAACCTTTAAGTCAGTAGGACGTACCACTGCATTGTACGAACCTGTACCTCCATTATCATACCGCCAATTAATTCCCCAGTCTACATCATCTGCCGTACCTGTACCCGCCATTTCTGTGACAGTGCCGTCAGAAGCGATTTTACGTACGCGCAAATTACCTATATCCGTCAAATAAACATTTCCATTGTCATCGGCTGCGATACCGCCCCGGCGGTATTCCCAATCCGCACACATAATATTAAATTCGGAACTTCCCGGCAGAGTGGTAACTGTACGCTCGAACACGAGTTCTTTATATTCAAAATCTCCCGTAGTAAGAGTTCTTCCGTTAAAACTGATTACAATAGGATATGATCCGAAGTCTGTTTCCGGAATAGTCACCAGGAAATATCCTTCTTCAACTGTACAATCAGCAGCTAGCCCATTGTAGGTAGCGGACGGATTCTTGATTTCCGTCGGTAAGTTCTCTACATAGATACGTACTTTTGTCCCAACCTTTCCATAAGCAGGAGAGTAACCCGTAATGGCTGTTTTCTGGAAAATAAAGTTCACTTCCGACTGAGTTGTCTTCCCATTTGTCTTAATGACAATAGGAGCCGTTCCTATTGCTTCATTATCCGGAACTTCCACCAATAACTGCTCTTCATTGGAACGCAGAATAGATAATTGTACTTCATTAATACTCACACTGATAGAAGTTGCATCCAAAGGAAACTGTTCACCGTTTATCAATAACTGCGTACCTCCTTTTCCTGTATTCGGAGCCAGCGTTCTGGTCAGCCCGGACGGCAACTATGAGTATGAGGCCGCCCACGGCACCGTGACCCGCCACTACTACAAGTACCTCAAGGGCGAGGCTACCTCCACCAACCCCATGGCCACCATTTTTGCCTGGAGCGGTGCCCTGAAAAAGCGCGGCGAGCTGGACAGCCTGCCCGCGCTGGTCCGGTTTGGCGAGGCGCTGGAGGCTGCCAGCCTGCAGACCCTCAACGACGGCATTATGACCAAAGACCTCTGCGGCCTGGCGGAGGGAATCACCCCCACCCAGGTGAACAGCGAGGAATTCATCCAGGCCATCCGCACCCGGCTGGAAGCAAAACTGGCATAAGCACTGCATCACGGCCCCTGCCCCGGAACCCCGGCGGCGGGGGCTTTTTGCGCCTATACAAGGCGGTTGGCCTGTGCTACAATGGGAGCAGAAAAGGCGGTGACAGTATGCAGCATCATCCTCTGCCCGAATATCCCCGCCCGGCCCTGCGGCGGGACAGCTACGAGAACCTGAACGGCCTGTGGCAGTACGCCATCACCGGCTCTGCGGGACTGCCCGCAAAGTGGGACGGCGACATTCTGGTGCCCTACTCCCCGGAGACGAAAGCCTCCGGCGTGGGGCGCACCCTGCAGCCCGGGGCGTGGCTCCACTACCACCGGAGCTTTGTGCCCCCGGCGGGCACCGGCGGGCGGGTGCTGCTCCACTTCGGGGCCGTGGACTATGCCTGCGCCGTGCAGGTCAACGGCCATCTGGTGGGGGGCCACCGGGGCGGCTACTGGCCCTTTGCGCTGGATATCACCGATGCGCTGAACCCCGCCGGCCATGACCGGCTCTGGGTGGCGGTGCAGGACCCCACCGGCACCGGCGTGCAGGCCCGGGGCAAGCAGACCCTCCGGCCCGGCGGGATGTTCTACCCGGCCCAGAGCGGCATCTGGCAGACTGTCTGGCTGGAGCGGGTGCCGGAAAACTACATCACGGAGCTGACCGTCACCCCGGACTATGATGCCCGCACCGTGACCGTGAAAGCCCATACTTCCCTGCCCGGCGGCGCGGCGAACCTGTGGGCCGTGGTGCGGGCCGGGGGCGTGACCATTGCCGAGGACTGGGGCAGCGACGAGGCCGACCGGGACGGTGCGGTGACCCTGCACATCCCGGAGGAGCATTTCTTCCCGTGGAGCCCGGATACGCCGTTTTTGTACGACCTGACCGTGGGCACCACGCAGGGAGAGGAGGAGCAGCGCGACACCGTCCACAGCTACTTTGCCCTGCGCAAGTGGAGCTGTGCGCCGGATGCCCACGGGATCATGCGCTTCTGCCTGAACGGCAAGCCCATCCTGCTCAACGGCCTGCTGGATCAGGGCTACTGGCCCGAGGGCCTGTACACCCCGCCCAGTGATGGGGCTGTGGTGCGGGAACTGCAGACCATAAAAGAGCTGGGGTTCAATCTCCTGCGCAAGCACGCCAAGATCGAGCCGCAGCGCTGGTATTACCACTGCGATAAGCTGGGCCTCATCGTCTGGCAGGACATGGTGAACGGCGGCGGGCCCTACAAGCTCTGGTTCGTGACCTACCTGACCAACGTGTTCCAGCCGCTGCTCCGCCGCCTGCCCGACGCAAGGCCCCTCTGGGGCCTGCTGGGCCGCGAAACGGAAGCGGGCAGGGAAGAATATGCCCGGGAGCTGGAAGCTACGGTAAAGACCCTGCAGTGCCACCCCTGCGTGGGCTGCTGGGTGCCCTTCAATGAGGGGTGGGGGCAGTTTGATGCCGCCGGGGCCGTGGAGGCCGTCCGCAGGCTGGACGATACCCGCCTTGTGGACGAGGCCAGCGGCTGGTACGATCAGGGCGGGGGAGATGCGGATTCCCTGCACAACTATTTCTACCCGCTCCGGGTCAGGCCCCGGAGCCGGGCGGTGGCCCTGAGCGAATACGGCGGCATTGCCTGGCCCATGCCCGGCCATGAGCCGCCCCGCAGGGCGTACGGCTACGGCACGGCGAAGAACCGGGCCGAGCTGACCGCCCGCTGGAAAAAGCTGCAATTGGAAACGGTGCTCCCCCAGCTGAAAAAGGGGCTTTCGGCCCTGGTGTACACCCAGGTGAGCGATGTGGAGGACGAGGTGAACGGCCTGTTTACCTACGACCGCGCCGCCATCAAGCCCGACCCCGCCGCTGTGCGTGCCGTGAACCAGGCGCTGGAAGCGGCGTTTGAGAAGACCGTAGAATAAAAAAAGAAGGCTGTTACCCTGTAACTCCCTCAGTCACGGCTTCGCCGTGCCAGCTCCCTCTCGGAGGGAGCCTTGGCGTAACGGTGAACTGTGAAAGCCTCCCTCTCAGAGGGAGGTGGCATCGCGTCAGCGATGACGGAAGGAGTTTAGGCAACAGCCTTTTTGCATATAAATAAAAACTTAGTTGGTGCTGCTGTTCACGATCTTGGAAGCGGGCATCCTGTTCATGGCAGAGCTGTTCAGGTCGTGCTCCAGAGAAGCGCCGTAGGCGGTCAGCGCCTCGGAGAGCTCCTCCCCCTTCATATCGTTGAGCACCTGTCCGCGCAGGTCATCCAGCGCCTTCAGGCTCAGCGGGTCCAGCCGCAGGGCGGCCATCAGGGCGTAGCTGTTGTACTTCACAGCCGCTGCCTGCCCGATGGACAGGCCCCGGATGGTGTCGGCGGCACCCTCTGCAGTAAAGGCAGAGGCCACGGTGCTGTCCCCGATGAGCTCCAGAGAAGGTGCATTGGAATCGGAGGAATAGGTGGAGCCCAGCACGGCGTAGACCTCCGGCAGGGCGGAGGTGACCACGCTGGAGAAGTAGCCCAGCAGGGCGCTGCTGAAATCGGAATCGCTCAGGCCGGTCAAGGAAGCAGCGTAGGCATTGGTCTGATCCACGGCATCCTGTACCAAATCCAACATCTCGCTGGTCTGGTCCTCATCGGCAGAGGCATAGGTGCTGGTGTTGTAGAGCGGGATGGTGTAATAGGCCAGCTCGTACATGTTGTTCTCCAGATGGCTGGTCAGGTCGGCATCCGACACCGGGGTCTCGCCGTCCACGCCGTAGACCAGCTCCAGCAGGTCGGTGCTCTTGATGAGGATGCGCTCAAACCGCTGGACGGTGTTCAGGCCGATGCCGTTGGCCTTGTAGGTGTCGCCGTACTGCTCCATCAGCTGGGAGGCGTAGCTGTCGGCCTGTGCTTCCTCTTCTGCGGTCAGCTGGCCGCCCAGCTCCTCAAAGCGGGTCTCGATGGCGGCGTAGGTCTCAAGGTTCTCCATGGTTTTCTGGCTCACATAGTCGCTGACGGTGGCGGTCTCGCCGCTGTCGGCATCCACGGTGATGGTCTGCTTCAGGAAGGCCTTCACATCGGTGGCATCCTGCTCCGAGGTGGCCAGATCAGCGGCCTTCTGGTAAGCGTCGTACTGGGCCAGCAGATACAGGCCCGAGGTGATGTCCACCGTGCCGATGGTACCCACCGAATCCGGGGTGGAGCCGCAGGCGGCAAGGGAAAATACCATTGCCACGGCGGCAAGAAGTGCGATCAGTTTCTTTTTCATCGTTATGCTCCTGTCGTTCGGGTCGCCCGCCCTCTCCGTCAGCGCAATGTTCAGCTACGACGACCTTGCCATCCAGCGTGGGCTGCGGATGGTGTACCACCACCGAAAAATCGACCGGAAACTGTTCGAAAAGTACCGCCGCCGGTTCAGTCCCTATTGCAGCGTGGCCAGCCTCTACCTCTGGGCGGCAGCAGGCGGCGCGGTGCCGGGCCTCAAGGACTACGCAACGGCCCAAAAGCCGAAAAGGAAGGGGTGAATCGTCATGACCTATACAATGCATTACGATTCGCCGCTGGGAAAGATACTGCTGGCAGCAGACGAAGAAGGGATGACCGGAGTATGGTTCGAGGCACAGAAGTGTTTTGCGGCGAAGCTTCCTCCAGAGAATGAAGAGGGGACGATGCCGGTGCTGGAAGACACCTGCCGCTGGCTGGACATCTATTTTTCAGGCCGGGAGCCGGACTTTACTCCGAAACTCCATCTTATCGGCTCCGATTTCCGACAGGCGGTGTGGGCGCTGCTGCTGCAGATCCCCTACGGACAGACCACGACCTACGGCGCACTGGCAAAACAGCTGGCGGAGAAGAACGGCGGAAAGCGCGTCTCCGCGCAGGCTGTGGGCGGCGCGGTGGGGCATAACCCTGTTTCCATCATCGTACCCTGCCATCGGGTGGTTGGCAGCGACGGCAGTCTGACCGGCTACGCGGGCGGCATCGACAAGAAGATACGCTTGCTGACGCTGGAAAACGCGGAGGCGGCAAATCTTTACCGATAACAAAAAGCAGGCCATCCCGGCGGGATGACCTGCTTTTGCTATCTGTATCGTTTACTTGTTCTGGATGTACTCGTGGATGGCCTTGGCGGCAGCCTTGCCTGCGCCCATGGCCTTGATGAC
>OGZH01002042.1_pt1 | contig 11773 bp, 10 predicted proteins | sample 1576741 | NCBI WGS metagenome assembly OGZH01 (sample SAMEA3541560, study PRJEB24748) | human gut metagenome | biome: human gut; feature: human-associated habitat; material: faeces | place: China | collected 2012 | reverse complement strand
AACCTACAATACCGGCATTGGCTATCTTTTTTACTATTTCCTCGGATGTAAGGTTACATTCCCTCACCAACGTTTCGGTGCGGTCAATACTTTCTTCCCATTCATCACCGTCCACATCAATAAAGATGGCAGGTTTCGGATAACCACTGGCATCGATAACCGTATCGATTTTAGCAACCTTGCCGCTGACAGACGAGTGGATGGCCGCGGATACAAAACCACCGGGTTCGGCAATCTTTGTGCCGACTTTCACCACATCCCCCTTAGCTACAATCGGCTTTGCAGGCGCACCAATGTGCTGGCCAAGCAAAATCACAGCTTTGGCAGGAACTTCCGCCTTTATAATGGGCTGATGTGCTGAAAGATATGGAGAAGAGCGCATGATCACGGTACGTGATTTGAGTTGGCAGTATGAGCCATTGGTGGATGGCGGCAAGCCGGTGGATAGCCTCAAGCATGTCAGCTTCGATATCAAATCAGGCTCGTTCGTGGGCGTCATCGGACCGACCGGCGCCGGCAAATCCACCCTGTTTAACCTGATCTGCGGCACCTTTATGCAGGACAGCGGCACCGTTACCCTGGACGGTCAGGATATTTCCTTTCTGCCGGAACACAGGCGTGCCAAGTTGATCGGCCGGGTGTTCCAGGACCCGATGAAGGGCACCGCACCGAATATGACCATTGAGGAAAACCTGGCGCTGGCCTACACCCGCGCCCACTCCAGCGGGCTGGCGCTGGCTCTGTCTAAGAAAAAGAGCAACTTCTTCCGGGAGCAGGTGTCTCGCTTTAATATGGGGCTGGAGGACCGAATGAAAACCAAGATCGGTCTGCTGTCCGGTGGGCAGCGGCAAGTGGTCACCTTGCTGATGTGCACCATCTGCACCCCCAAGTTGCTGCTCTTAGACGAACACACCGCCGCGCTGGATCCGGTCACCGCCAAAAAGGTGATGGACATTACCAACGAGATCGTGGCAGAAAACAACATCACTACCATGATGATCACCCACAATATGTCCTCTGCACTGGCCACCGGCGACCGCACCATTATGATGGACAGCGGCCGAATCATCATTGACCTGGACAAGGAGCAAAAGGCCCATATGACCGTGTCGGACCTGCTGGCACTATATCGGGAAAAAGAGACCAAAGAGTTTGACACCGACCGCATTTTGCTGCAAAAAGAGGAGCCGACCCAATGAAATGTATCAGCTGGAATGTAAACGGCCTGCGAGCCTGTATGGGCAAAGGCTTTGCCGACTTTTTTGCTGCGGCAAACGCGGACCTGTTTTGTCTGCAAGAAACGAAACTGCAAGCGGGGCAAATCGACTTTGCGCCCCCGGGCTACCACGCCTACTGGAACTATGCAGAGAAAAAGGGCTACTCCGGCACCGCCATATTCTCCAAGCAGGAGCCGCTGCGGGTGCAGTACGGCATGGGCAAGGAGGAGCATGACCGGGAGGGGCGGCTGATTACCCTGGAATTTCCCGAGTTCTACTTTGCCACTGTGTATGTGCCCAATTCTCAGCGAGAGTTAACCCGGCTGGACTACCGTATGCAGTGGGAAGACGACTTTCTTGCTTATCTGCAAACCCTGGATCAAAACAAACCGGTGATCTTCTGCGGCGACCTGAATGTGGCCCACCGGGAGATCGACCTGAAGAATCCAAAGACCAACCACAAAAACGCCGGTTTTACCGATGAAGAGCGAGGCAAAATGACCGCCCTGCTGGGTAGCGGATTTACTGATACTTTCCGCTACTTTTACCCGGATGCCACCGGCATATACAGCTGGTGGAGCTATATGTTCCACGCCAGAGAGAAGAACGCCGGTTGGCGTATTGACTACTTTATCACCTCTGACCGGCTGCAACCTAAATTGCAGGACGCCAAGATCCACACGGATATTTTTGGCAGCGACCACTGCCCCATTGAGCTGGACATCGACCTGTAATCCACAACAAAAAGACCACCTGTGCAAGCAAAACCTGCGTAGGTGGTCTTATTTTTATATCATTATATATGCGTTATTCCTGCACTTCGATGGTGTCGATCACCACATCATTGACCGGTTTATCCCCGGGGCCGCAGGGTACGGCAGCGATGGCGTCCAGCACATCGGCGCCGTCAATCAGCTGGCCGAACACCGTGTGGTGGAAGTCCAGCCAGGGGGTGCCACCCACCTGCTTGTACTGCTCTACCACTTCCGTAGGATAGCCCTGGTCAGACAGCGCCTCCATTTGGTCAATCAAATTGGCAGGTACAGACTTAGCCTGGACCACAAAGAACTGGCTGCCGTTGGTGCCGGGGCCGCTGTTTGCCATAGACAGAGCACCATAGTAGTTGCGGGCGTCCAGCGCGAACTCATCTTCAAAAGGTTTGCCCCAAATGGACGCGCCGCCACAGCCGGTACCGGTAGGATCGCCGCCCTGGATCATAAAATCCTGAATCACCCGGTGGAAGATCAGGCCGTCATAATAGCCGTTCTTGGCGTGGGTGATAAAATTCTCCACCGCCTTAGGCGCCGCTTCGTCCAACAGCACAAAGGTCATATCGCCGCGGTTGGTTTTGATCACAGCTTTTTTGCCGTCTTTCTTTTCTAACTGATTCATCTTAATACTTCACTTTCTCGTTGATTTTTTGCAGCACCGCCGGATCGATTTTCGCCACCTGGCGGTCATAGGTCATCAGACCGTTGATCTCGTCCTCCACATCCGTCACCTGCGTATAAACGGTGGCAGCCAGGCCGGTTTTGATCTGGGGAATGATCACCTTGTTAAACAGTTTTTGGTACGCCGCCGTCAGCTTTTCCTTGCTGGGATAAACGCGGTAGCCAAAAGTGCGTTCGTTCCAGGTGTGACCGGGCGTTTTCAGCGCATAGCCGCCGAACTCTGTCAGCAGCCAGGGCTTGTCGCCGGCGTGCACCCGAATGGGGGTAAAATAAATGTGCTTGCTGATCACATCACTGTCGCCGCAGGGGTGCCATCCGCTGGCAGAGTCCACCGTGCGGGTGGGATCCCATTCTTTCAGCAGATTGTAGGCCACCGTAGAATCAAACTGACCCCAGCCCTCATTAAAGGGCACCCACATGGCAATACAGGGGCAGTTATACAGGGCGTCCACCATCTCCCACAGTTCCTGATAGTACAGCTCTCGAGCGGCCGCGTCCGTGCGCTTAAAGGTCTTATACTTCCGGTCATCCAGGGTAATACCCACAAAGGGAATCGCGGAGATCTCCAGCCCGTAGTGCCCGCCGCCGTTGATCATATCCTGCCACACTAAAATGCCCCGCACATCGCAGTAATGATACCAAAGAAGCGGCTCCATTTTAATGTGCTTGCGCAGCATATTAAAGCCGCAGCGCTTTACATGGGTCACATCGTACGCCATAGCTGCATTGGCCGGTGGGGTCAAAAAGCCGTCCGGGTAATACCCCTGGTCCAGCAAACCGTTATGGAAATACGGCTTATTGTTCAAGAACAGACGGGGCAGACCGTCCAAGTCCCGACCGACAGAGAACTTGCGCATACCGAAATAGGAACGGATCACCTCGCCGCAGGCCTCAAATTCCACCTGATAGAGAAACGGCGACTCCGGGCTCCAGGGCTTAAAGTCCGGCAACGGCACATCTGTGTCCGTCGTGTCGGCCACCAAAGTCTCGCCGTCATAAATGCGGGTGCGTACATGGTCGGTGCCAAAGAATTCAAAGTGCACGGCGGCGCCGTCATAATTCGGCGTGATCCGCACTTTCTCCAGGAATTCCACCGGCGTGGACTCCAGCCAAACGCTCTGCCAAATGCCGCTTTGGGGAGAATACCAAATACCGCCCCGCTTGGTCTTTTGTTTTCCCCGGGAATACTGGTTTTCGTCCGTAAAGTCCTGCACAGATACTTCCAGCTTATTCTCCCCCGGTTGCAGGGCCTCTGTCAGCTCCAAAGTAAAGGGTGTGTAGCCCCCCTGATGGCCGCCCACCTGCACACCGTTTAAGTACACGGTGCACATTTGGTCCACCGCGCCAAAGTGCAGGAACACCCGCCCCCGGTTAAAGTTCTCCGGCAAAGCAAAGGTGCGCCGATAGTGCAGGTACTCACCGGGCTTTAAGGTGCGCTCCACCCCGGAAAGCGGCGTCTCCGGCGAGAAGGGCACGCAAATGGCCGTGTCCATCTGTACCGGCACGGTGCTGTCCCTGGTAAAGGCACACTGCCACATGCCGTTTAAGCTCAGGTACGAATCCCGCACAAATTGCGGACGCGGATACTCAGACAGCGGACAACTTTTGTCCAACTGCTTCCCCCATTCAGTCAGCATCATAAGTTCTCTCCTCACTTACAATTTTGCAGTCCTCAATGCGTACATGTTTATTACAGATCCGCAGCGCTGCCTTTTTATGAGACACAATAATGCAAGTCACATTTTGCAGCGCTTTCAGATTTTTCAAAAAGCGATGTTCCGTTTCCTCGTCCAGCGCGGAGGTGGCCTCGTCCAGCAGCAGCACCGGGGATTTGGACAGCAAACTGCGGGCAATGGCCAGCCGCTGCACCTGCCCCTCGGACAGGCCCATACCCCGCTCGCCGATCACGGTCATCAAGCCCTGGGGCAATTCGTTGATAAAGGTGTCTGCGCAGGCGATCTCAACGGCCCGCTGCACCTCCTCGTCCGTAGCGTTACTGTTAATGAACTTCAAATTATCCAGTATCGTGCCGGACAGAAGCATATTCCCTTGGGGCACATAGGCAAACAGCCGGCGGGTGTGCTTGTCTGCCGGGATATGGCTGCCGTCCGCCATCTCCAAGTAAATAGAGCCGTCCTGGGTAGGGAACACGCCCAGCAGCAACTTCAGCAGCGTGCTCTTGCCGATACCGGAGATGCCGGTGATGGCTACAAAGTCCCCTTTGTTAATGGTCAATGAGGTATGATCCAGGATCACATCCCGGTCATAGCGGAAGTCAATATGGTCAAACTGCAACGCTCGCAGATCCCGATAAGCGGACGGTACATCCACATCGTCTGCGTTGCTGCTCTCCTCCTCCGGCAAATTCTCGATCTCCATCAGCCGCTCCGCAGAAGCAATGATGGCAAAATACTTGGGCATAATACCGGACAAAGAAGCAAACGGCCCCTGAATTTGGTTCACCAGCTGGAGCATGGCGGTAACTGTACCGTAGTCCAGCCCGTTCAGCAGTCGATAAGCGCCAAAGGCCAGGGCAAACACATAGCCGATATTAAAGGTGGTAGACAGCCCGGCGTTGGCGGCAATGCCAAAGAAGCGCCGCTTCATACGCGCCACATAATTCTCCTGTTGCAGCGCGTCCGTCTGCTGGTCAATCTTGTCCTCCGCCACAAAAGTCTTGATCACCAGCAGGTTGCTGATGGTCTCTTGCATAAAGGAGCGGGTCTTGCCCTCCGTTTGCTGGACCTGCTTGTGCAAATGCTTTAAGGTCTTGCGAAACATACGGGTAGACAGGAACACAAACACCCCGCCCACCAAAAAGGCAAGGGCAAACACCTTGTCAATAATCACAAGGTAAATAAAGGCACTAAGCAGCTTGACGATAAAAAACACCACATTGGGCAACAAGGTGGTATAGCCGTCTGTAATCACCTGCACATCGTTAAACAGCAGATTATTCAGTTCGCCGGTATGGTACTTGGACACACTTGCGTAGTCCTTTTTAATGAGCACCTGGAGCATGTGCTTTTTGAAGATCATATCCAGGCGCGCCTTGCATCGCTCGGAAAAGCTGCTGCCGATTAGATTCAGTGCCATCTGCACCATGATCAGGATCAGCAGATAAACGGCATAGCGCACCACATAACCCCAGTCCTTGTATTCGGTAGCGCCGTTAATGATATGCTTGGAAAAATTGGCAAAGCACACAGACAGTGCCGCGCCCAGCGCGTTGGTAAACAGCAGTACCGCCGCTTTGGGCAGCTGGCTCTTGCCGATGGCAGTCATCCAGCGAATAGCAGCCCAATCGGAGCGAGAGGGCTTTCGTTTGGTACGGTTCAGGATCGTTCACCTCTTTTAAAAATATGGCGACGGATCCAGCCGCAGCCTTTATGGACAAACATGATCAGCGGGCGCACCGGGTACAGTGCCACCCACACCCGGCTGTACAGCCGGTAGCGGCGACTGTTTTGGCAGTCCACATATCGCTTTCCGTCCTTATAGAACCCGGCCAGCACGCCGCAAATGCTGTCGTCCGTAACATATTCCTTTTGAAGCCGATTGTCGCCGATAATTACATAATCCTCTGGGCGCACCCGCACAATACGATGCATAATGTACTTGCCGCCGGGGGTGCGATACACCGGCACATCGTACTTCTTTAGCCGCCCCCGGGGACGCACGATAATAATATTGTCCCGCCCTTGATGAATCAGCGGCCACATAGAGGTTCCACGGGTCAGCCCGGTATAAATGCCCTTTTCGGCAATGATCTGTTCAATGCTGTCGTACATACTTGCGAAAGCTCCATTATCTTAAAACAAAATATATCTATTTCAGTATAACAGATAGCGGGATTTTATGCAACTGTGTTGACCCAAAGAAAAAAAGGTGTTATACTGTAAAAAACAAAAGAGCCGCGGTTCCCGGAAGGGATCAAATCGGAAGCACGGTGCAACGCCGTCACAACCGCCATTACCGTGATCGAGTTTTGCTCTGCACAGGCCATTGCGCAAGCGAGAAGGCGCAGAGTGAGTATATCGTAAGTCGGGACACCCGCCGCAGGCTTTAGATCGCAAACACACTTTTGGGCTTAAGGGAAAGATGTGGAGGCAGCGCTGGTATAACTGCGCCCTTTTCTGTCCCCTGCCCACGGCAAGGGACTTTTTATTTTGCAAAGAACACGAAAAAGCATTGCACTGCTGATGTTGGCGCTGGCGCTGTTCTTTACCGGCTGCACGGCCGGAGTCAACGAACAGACCGGTACCTCTCCGCAGAGTCAAACCGTTACGGCAGCCGGCAAAGCAGACACAACCGCCGCCAAGGGCAGTTCCAATACGGTCACCGGCACCACAGCCAAAGGCGCAGCGGCAGCCGGAACCACCGCCAAAGCCGATGGTGCAAAAAGCAGCACCCCGACCGGCAGCACAGCTGCCAAAGCAAAGGGCAGCAGCGGCAAAAGCACAACCACCGCCCGCGCCGCAAACAGCGCCAAGTGGCAGGGCGGCTCCGCCGGCCTGATCCCCACCGGCGGTACCACCCGCAAACAAACCACTAAGAAGCACACCACCAAGCGGCACACGACTCCCCAGTCCAAAACCGTGACCTGTACCATTACGGTGGAATGCAAGAATATTCACAAGCACATGAGCCAGCTGAAAAGCGGCCACGAGCGCTTTGTACCGAACGACGGCTACATTATCCACGCAGAGAGCCACACGGTGGATCGGGGCAGCACTGCCTACGATGTGCTGAAGCTGGCTTGCAACGCCCACGGCATACGCCTAACTGCCAAGAGCACTTCCTACGGTGTCTATGTGGTGGGGATCAACAACCTGGATGAAAAGGACTGCGGCAGCGCCAGCGGCTGGATGTACAAGGTCAACGGCACCGTACCTATGACCTCCTGCGGCAAATATAAAATGGACAGCGGCGACAATCTGGTATTCTATTATGTATGCACAGGAGCCGATCGCTAAAACGATATTTGCAGGTTTCACCTGTTCAAATAAAAAATAAAACGGAGGACAAAACAATGAAAAAACTGATGAGCACCTGCACTGCGCTTTTGCTGGCTGTGTGTATGCTGCTGCCGGCTTACAGCGCTTTTGCTGCAACCGACAACGACAAGATTGGCGAACGCCTGGAAAAGGTGACGAGCCAGACCGAGGGCGCCACCCAATACCTGTACAAGGATAAGGACTTCGGCGTGGCCGACGCAGTAGACATGCTGGCTGCTGTGCGCAACTACGATGCCAGCGACGCCCAGGTAGAGGGCTTTATGGCTGCTGTGGAGAAAGAGCTGAAGGCGAACGGCGGCAAACTGTATTACCCGGTGCCGGTATATGATGACAACTATGCACAGATCGGCACCAACAACACAGAGGAGCTGGAGCTGTATGCTGCCGTCATCTGCGTGTATGACGCCATGGGCGAGGATTACACCGATGTGGCCGGCTATGACTTGAGCAAGCTGATGCAAAACTGTGGCACCGCTGTTTACGGCACCAACTACTACCTGTACCGCCTGGTGACAGAGGCCTGCGCCATTGTGGACGCGCCCCAGAGCTTTGTACAGTCTGTGATCAAGAACCTGACCGATCTGTACAAGATGGGCGAGGGTCCGGACTTTTGGGGCGGTTACGGCGCATCTGCCGACGACCTGGGCGCGTTTCTGACCGCTTTGGCCCCCTATGCTGACGATTACAAAACCTACATTGACGACGCTGTGGTGCTGCTGGAGAAAAATGTGAGCGACGCAGGTTACACCAGCTGGGGTTCTGCCAATGCAGACTCCACCGCTATGGCACTGATGGCTTACAGCGCCTTGGACGATCAGGAAAAGGCGGACAAGGCCTACGACCTGCTTTGCAAATTCGAGTCCAAGACGACCGGTGTGTTCACTTACGACGGCGAGGAGAATTCGCTGGCCACCAAGGACGCTCTGACTGCACTGGGCTACTACACCGACCACCTGATCGGCCGCATTGTGATCGATCCTGATGATCCGACAGAGCCGACCACCAAGAAAAACGCCGAGAAGACCACTGCAAACAAGAGCACCAAGGAAATCACCAAGAAGAGCACTTCCAAAAAATCCCCGGCCACCGGCAACAATGCCGCTGCCGCCGGCGTGATGGCCATTACCGCTGCCGGCGCTTGCCTGCTGCTGGCCAAAAAGCGCAAATAAACCGTTCTAAACACAGACCGCACCTCACAAGGGGTGCGGTTTTTTCTTTGCTTTTTTTACCGCAAGTGTACGCAATTTGCGTATATCCTAACTCAAATCTTTTTGTTGTATCGGATTGACAAAAGCACCAATTCACACTACAATATAAAGTATATGCGAACGGTGGCGAACCGTACGGAAAGGGAAAGAATAATAGCTAAATGATTGAGAAGAACTGTCCCCATTGCGGGGCGGCCATGCCGGAGGAGGCCCACTACTGTTTGCAGTGCATGACCCCCTGTACCCCGGCACAGCCCAGTACCGCCTATTTGAAATCCTGCGCAGAACATAGCCAAAAGCGTATCAACCGCAAGCAGATATCCTCTGTGCTGGCAGCGATGATTCTGCTGGTGGTACTGATTCCCAGCGTGATGGCGGCACCGCTCCTCCAGCAAAATACCGTCACCGCAGAGGGTGCCCTCACCGGCACCGTACAAGCGGCGGAGACGGAGACGGAAGCGCAGCCAAAGACACTGCTGGGCAAAGTGAAAAAGGCCGCGAAAAAAGCGGAGCAAAAGATACAGAGCGCCACCGGCAAGATGAAAGAGGCGGTGGGCATTGCCCCCACGGCGGAGGAAAAGCAGGCCATGGCCAACGAGGCCGCGGAGCAGGCCGCCCAACAGGCGGAAAGAGATAACCGCTCCACCGGCAATCGGGGCAATACCAGCAACACAAACTATCCGGGGAACGGCGGTGCAAGCACCGGCAGCGGGCACAGCACCACCGGCACCACGGCCCCGTCCACAAACGGCACCACCAAGCCCGGCAGCACCACCACAACGACCACCACACAACCTGCAACGCAGCCGGAAAACACAGCCCTGCCCAAGCCGGAATATAACAAATACGAGTACACCTTGGACGGCGACTATGCCAAGGTGACCAAATACACCGGCAACGCCAAAGTTGTGGTACTCCCTGCCGCCATTGACGGACACCAGGTGAAATACTACTGTACTGGCACCTTTACAGACAAGAATATTGAACTGGCCGTTTTTGAGGATTTTGAGGTCTACCACACCTTGTGGGTACAAAACGCAGTTTTCAAAGACTGCAAAAAGCTGAAAAAGGTGGTATTTCCCAATCACGCAGATTTGGGCATTCTTCCCAATTTTGCCTTGGGCTGTACCGCTTTGAGCAAAATTGAAATCGACAACTGGCAATATAAAATGCAGGACGGCGTGCTGTACTACTACAACACAAATAGCTGGGCTGCTCAATACTACTGCGAGGGCTACACAGCCACCCGCTGGAATGTGGCGGAATACTGTACGGCCATCAACTGTGAAGCATCCTTAAAAAACAATGCCCATATTCACGAGCTGCGGCTGAATTCCTATGTGAGCTGCCCCCCCGGTTACAAACTGCCGGAGAGCTTGCAGGCCATCTATGTGGCAGAGGATAATAAGCAGTATTTTAGTAAAGACGGTGTGCTCTACTATGGGCCGAACACCAACAACCCCAACCGCCTGTTTTGTTATCCGGCCGACAAACCAGCCGTCACCTATTCCATACCGGAAAATACAGTCTTCGATATGGGATCCGTTAAGAACAAACACTTAAAGACCTTGGTGATTCCCAAGAGTGCAACGGTATATGACAGCACGCTGAAATACATTTGCCGCGGCACGGTATTTCCAAATTTGGAAACCATTAAAGTACAAAAAGGCAGCCCCCACGTGGATTATATCCGCACCACATTCACCGGCAAGGTGATCGTATATTAAGGAGAACCGTATGGCAAAAAACACCAACGATCTGCTGGATCAGCTGGCAGACAACAACTGCTCCATTGACGACTACCTGGAAGAGAACCGGGAGGATATGATCATTTTGGCAGCCAAGGATTTTTGGGAGGCAGCCATTGAACGCAGCGGAATGTCCAAGTGCAATATTATCAACAAGGCAGACTTTAACTACTGCTATTTTTACGATATTGTCAATGGGCGCAAGATCGCGTCCCGAGACAAGGTGATCCGCCTGATCCTCAGTATGCGCCTGACCACCGACGACTGCCAGGAGGCGCTGCGTATCAGCGGACGCTCCGCCCTGTATCCCAAGGTACAGCGGGATGCACTGCTGATCTACGGGATTGAGAACCGCTACACCGTGGATGAAACCAACCAGCTGCTTTCCGCCCATGGGGAGGATACGCTCCGATGAGCAAAACAGAGAAAACAGAGATCAGCGACCTGCGCCGCTATATGGAGCAGTCCCTGGCAGAGCACTACACGCAGGTTATTACATTTAAGGATCGGGAAGACAGCTTTGTGTCTTTGTACGCCCACAAAGACACCGGCCAAAAGATGCTGCTGCGCCGCTCTGGCAACCGCAACGACGGTGTGTACCGCGCTCTGCGAGGCAAGCGGCTGTGTAATTTGCCTATGGTTCTGGAAGTGTGCTCTGAAGAGGCGCACCTGCTGGTGTTGGAAGAATATATAGAAGGGCGCACCCTGGACAAAATTCTGGACAGCGGCCAACTGACTTCGGCGCAGGCAGCAGCCTATACCATTGACCTGTGTCATGCGCTGGAAGAACTGCACAACCTGGGCATTGTCCATCGGGATATTAAGCCCGCCAATGTGATGATCACGCCGGAGAACCGAGCGGTTTTGCTGGATCTGAGCATTGCCCGGGAAATCAGCAGCGACCAGCAGGACACCCGCAGTCTGGGCACCGTAGGCTATGCGGCGCCGGAGCAGTACGGCGTGGCACAAAGCAACCGCGCCACGGACCTGTACGCCTTGGGGGTACTGCTGAACACCATGATCACCGGCGTGCACCCGGCAGTGGATATTCCCCGCGGACCCATTCGCCACATTGTGCAAAAGGCCACGGATACGCAAATCTCCAAACGATACAAATCTGCCGCTGCTATG
>OGZH01002026.1_pt1 | contig 11830 bp, 11 predicted proteins | sample 1576741 | NCBI WGS metagenome assembly OGZH01 (sample SAMEA3541560, study PRJEB24748) | human gut metagenome | biome: human gut; feature: human-associated habitat; material: faeces | place: China | collected 2012 | reverse complement strand
ATAGACGGACTAACATAGCTGGAAGATGAATGTACACACAAATTTGGACTTGACTGAAAAACACGAATTACGCCCCGCTTGTCGGAAACTTCCGGGGCTCAACAGAGAAAAAACATGGATTACACCCCGCTTGTCGGAAACTTCCGGGGCTCAGCAGAGGAAAAATACGAATTACGCCCCGCTTGTCGGAAACTTCCGGGGCTCAACAGAGAAAAAACGTAGATTACAGGGCATTTCGTAACGTAGGCTATAATAAATGCCGCGATGCCCACCGTGGAAGGATGTTCCGTTTGCTGTGGACGTTCGTGGATTTGAAACTACCATCTGCAATGAACCACGTTATTCATAAGATTGTCAGCATAAAACGCTGCCAATCTTATTTCATATCGCGGCATAAGTAAAGACAGCGAATTGTGCGCAAGCGCCCATTGCTGTCTTCACTATGCCTATGCGAGGCTCATTGCTCGCGTAACTTTCTATTTAGTCGTTCAAAGCCATGTCTTTCAATTTCGCAAACAAATTCCGTACCGGCTTAGCGCTTAAAATTACCAGAGTTATGGCTGCTTCAGAGAAGATATAGATAGCATTGTAGGCGAGGGAGTAAGGCAGGGGATCCCAGCCTTCCCAGGCATAGTAGCCGAAGAAGATCCATCCGGAGATCACGGCAAACACATATCTTCCAAGAACCCCGGCAATATATCCCTTGATCAGTCCTAGCTTCGCATTGGAGAAGAGACCGGACAGTCCCAGAGCGCCGAAAGCAAGAAGATAGTCTACCACCAGCTGCAGGGGATATAATACATAGGGATCTATGAGCAGCTGCAGGACACCGTAGGCTACACCTGTGGCAATACCGGCACCCAGACCGAACCAGTAGCCAGGCAGGCAGATCACCAGCATGGACAGCAAAGTAATGGAGCCGCCGGTAGGAAAATGGAACAATTTGATATTGGAAAGAACGGTTCCCAGGGCAATGGCCATGGCACAGAATGCCAGCTGCTTCACGGTGAGCTTGCCGTGCTTCATCCTGGAATCACCATCGGAAGAAGCGGGAGCTGCCGCAGTCTTTTTCATCTGCATGCGGGCAAATAAAACAGCGGCCGCCAACAGTGCGGCCAGAATGATCACCAACAGGACATTTCCCAGGGTAGTGGGGATATAAGTAGTCTCTCCCCAGTCATTGGTAACAGCAGTGTACAACATAAAAAAATCCTCCTTCGTGTGCGCGAGGAGGGACAACATCGTATCCATACAGACAGAATCTCTGTATGAACAAAGTGCTTCCTTACGCCGGTATTATCCGGTTCAAGTAGTGAGGGTTAGAAGTGAAGCCTTGATGGCGGCACTTCAATCTCAGCGATGTGCTCCCCTAGCGGATATTCTATTTACCTGTTTACTATAGTGCTTTATCGCAGCAGTGTCAAGCGTTTACTTTCGGAATGCCCCGGGGAATTTATAAAAAAGTTTTCAACACCTGCAACACTCCGTTTTCCCAATAGGGCGCACAGGTATCCCTTGCAGCGGCAATGACTTCCTCTCTTGCATTGGAGACAGCATAGCTCATTCCGGCGCTTTGCAGCATTTCGATGTCGTTCAGATTGTCTCCAAAGGTACAGGTCTCATCCGGCGCGATCCCCAAATATTCCTGGAGAAAACGGATCGCAGACCCCTTATTTACCCCAAGGGGATTGCAGTCCACCCATTCTTTTCCGGCAGAAGCAAGCTTCGCCCGGGACTGCCAGGTGGGAGTGAAGACAGGTGCACACATTTCTTCACAGGCGGAAGGATGATATACAGTGAACTTGATCACATTGTCCACGGGCGTTTTCATAAGATCGGCAGATTCCCGGATGTCATATCCGTAGGAATCCGTAAGCCACCGGAACATCCGGCTTCCAGCATCTTCCGCCAGGCAATAATCCGGTGTGGCAATAAAATAATCGCAGTCCGGTAATTCATTCCGGACTGTCTCACACATGCCGTGCCAGATCTCTTTGGGTAAGGTATGCACCTTTAAAATTTCCTTCGGTGTGCGGACCACGGTACCGCCGTCGGTGATATAGAGGAGCTTGTCGCGGATGGGAGCAAAAAGCTTCCGCTCACTGATAAATTGTCTGCCGGAACAGGCAACGAAACGGATGCCTTTTGCAATCAGCTTTTCAATGACGGTCATGTATTCAGGATCCAGCATCAGAGTGCCGTCCTTCAATAGCGTGCCGTCAATATCGGTTGCAATAAGTTTGATCATAGTGCCTCCTGAATCTTACATTTCATTATATCGTGAGCACAGCTCACTCAATGCATTTCGCAAAATCACACTTGCACGCAAGTGATTTTGCTTCATTATATCATGATTCGCACCTTCGGTGCTTAACGTTGCTTCGCAACTATCATGATCAACTTCGCCGTTCGCCAATCATGCAAGCATGTTGGCTCTCTTGCGCTCATTATATCATGAGCTCACGAATCCGCGCTATCGCGCTCTACATCCTGCTTCGCAGGATATTCGTTCGCTAATGAGCCCAGAAAAACAAATGTCTGCTTCGCAGCCGCTTGTTTTTCTGGGCTCATTACATTATATCCTACTGTCCACCGGATTTGCAAACGGTATCTGGAAATACAAAACAGTTGGAAAATGCTCATGGATATAGTATTCTTTATAATAGAAAAAACGTTTTATACGTGCCTGCAGGATGATGCTGGCATTGGAAGGATAGGATAAGCATGAAAAAAAGTATCGTTGGGATTCTGGCACATGTGGATGCCGGGAAGACAACATTGGCAGAAAGCCTTTTATGTGCCTGTGGTGTCATAGAAAAGGCCGGAAGAGTGGATCACGGAGATGCTTTTCTGGATAACGGGGACATGGAACGGAAAAGAGGAATCACCATTTTCTCCAAGCAGGCGAGAATCCGGTGGAAAGATGTGGATATCACACTGTTAGACACCCCGGGACATGTGGATTTCTCTGCGGAAATGGAACGGACGCTGCAGGTACTGGATGCGGCGGTTCTGGTCATCGACGGAAGCGATGGAGTGCAAGGAGATGTACATACGCTGTGGCGGCTGTTAAAAAGATATGAAGTGCCGGTATTTTTATTTGTAAACAAGATGGATCAACCGGGGACGGATCCGGAAAAAGTACTGACGGAGCTACAGAAAAAGCTGGATAGCAATATTACATCCGTGGGAAAACTGTTGCAGCCTGGGGACAATGAAGGAGAACGGGAAACAGAGCTGGAACACGCGGCCATGTGTAGTGAAGCCTTGATGGAAGAATATCTGGAAACCGGAGAACTGTCGGCGGAAAACATATCGGATACTGTGGCGGAGCGTAAGCTGTTCCCCTGCTTTTTCGGCTCCGCTTTGAAACAATGGGGAATTACAGAGCTGTTAGACGGATTGAATGCGTATCTGCCCCAGCCGGAATATCCGGAGGACTTCGGAGCCCGGGTTTATAAGATCGGCAGGGATAACGCAGGAATCAGATTGTCGTATTTGAAGGTCACCGGAGGAAGTCTGCGGGTTAAAATGCCGGTGGGAAACAGCAGAAGCGGTGCAGGAGAGGAAATCTGGGAGGAAAAATGCGACCAGCTGCGTCTGTATAATGGCGGAAGCTATGAGGCAGTGGATACGGTGAAAGCCGGTGAGGTCTGTGCGGTCACGGGACTTACGAAGACTTTCGCCGGGCAGGGACTGGGCTATGAAAGCGAGAACTCCACGCCGATACTGGAACCGGTGCTGACTTACAGACTACTGCTCCCTCCGGAGGTGGATCCTGTCGTGGCACTGGGGAAACTACGCCAGCTGGAAGAGGAAGAACCGCAGCTGCATGTGTTGTGGCAGGAGGAAAACAGGGAAATCCATATGCAGGTCATGGGACAGGTGCAGATGGAAATCCTCAAAAATATCCTGTGGGAGCGCTTCGGTCTGGAAGTGGAATTCGATGCGGGAAGCATTGTATACAAGGAAACTCTGGCGGAGCCGGTGGAAGGCATCGGGCATTTTGAACCCCTGCGTCATTATGCGGAGGTACATCTGTTGCTGGAGCCCGGGGAGCGGGGCAGTGGATTGCAATTTGCCTCTCTGTGCAGCGAGGACATGCTGGACCGTAACTGGCAGCGGCTGATCCTGACGCATCTGGAGGAAAAACGTCATGTGGGTGTGCTGACCGGTTCCGAACTCACGGATCTGCGGATATTGCTGATTGCCGGAAAAGCCCACACCAAACATACAGAGGGCGGAGATTTCCGACAGGCCACTTACCGTGCAGTACGTCAGGGAATGCGCAGCGGAAAGAGCATTCTCTTAGAACCATGGTTTTCCTTCCGACTGGAGGTGCCTACGGAGAATCTTGGCAGAGCCATGTCGGATATCACGAGGATGAACGGAAGCTTTGAAGCACCGGAGACAGAAGGCAATAACAGTGTGCTGACGGGAAGTGTTCCCGTGGCTTCCATGGGAGATTATGGAAAAGAGGTGGCATCTTATACCAAAGGTCATGGGCGTTTGTCCTGCACACTGAAGGGATATGAACCCTGCCATAATCCGGAGGAGGTAATGGCAGAGATCGGCTATGATCCGGAAGCGGATGTGGTCAACCCCACCGGATCGGTATTCTGCGCTCATGGTGCCGGTTTTCAGGTGTCCTGGGACCAGGTGCCAGAATATGCCCATGTGGAGAGCGGCTGGAAGCCGGAGAAGGAAGGAACCAAAGATGCGGACGGCATTTCGGATGCGGGACTGCAGGCAGTAAACAGGCAGCAGGGCGCTATTCGTCAGACCGGGGGTGGTGTAGAGCGGATTATTTCTCAGGAAGAGATCGAAGAGATCTTCCGTCAGACTTATGGGAAAAAGGCGGAGGATCCCCACAGATTCCGCAGATACCATACTTCTTCCGGAAAACGTGGCAGCTATACGGGCAGCTTGGCGGGAAGTGCCGGTGACACCGGTATGCGGAAGGTCGTACCGCAGGAAAAACCGGAGGAATACCTTCTGGTGGACGGTTATAACATTATTTTTGCCTGGCCGGAACTGCGGGAGCTGGCGAAGATCAATCTGGACAGTGCCAGGGACAAACTGATGGATATTCTGTGTAACTATCAGGGATATCAGGGCTGTCGCCTGATCCTGGTCTACGATGCCTACAAGGTGAAGGACAATCCCGGCTCCACCATGAAATATCATAATATAGAAGTGGTCTATACAAAAGAAGCGGAGACTGCAGACCAGTATATCGAGCGCACGACTCATCAGCTGGGGGCTAAGCCGCAGAAATACCGGGTGACGGTGGCAACCTCCGATGCACTGGAACAGATGATCATCTGGGGCAACGGTGCCACCAGAATGTCCGCACTGGGGCTGAAAGCAGCGGTAGAGGCAGCAGGTGCCGAATATTTTAAATAAGAGAGTTTTATTGGACTTGAAAAAGTGTAATCTATACCTGTCAGGACGGGAAAATAAGATTTCCGACAGAACCTGAGCACAAAAAGCAGAAAAAGAGGTATGGGTTATGAGAAGACAGTTCGTTTCCAATGTGGCATTTTACAGTACTACCGCAGTACTTATTCTGATCATTGTATTATGTATCGGCGCAACCGTGAAGAGCGAGAGCCGGGATGAGACGCAGCGCATGGAGAACCGGATACAGGAACAGCAGCTGATGAGCGATATGAAGCAGTATCTGAATGAGAACGGTTATCGCAACAGCGGCGTGACGCTGACCTATGCACTGGAAGAAGACGGCAGTCCGGATTATACGTTTACCATTCATCATAAGAAGATCAACAGCATGAGTGAGACGGAACGGGGAGCATTGAGCGCAGAACTGGCACGGGCCTGCAACGCAGTCGGCAATTATTCGGTCTCTTATGAATATCTGCTGACGGATTTTTAGAGACTATTTACATGACTTTTTTGGAAATAAGGGGTATACTGATACCATATGCCACAGTAAACGAGGCGATGGGAAAGGAGAACGACAGATGACATTTATTCCCAAACCACATGAGATATATAAGCATTTTAAGGGCAATCTGTATCAGGTCGTAACGATTGCGGAACATTCAGAGACCGGAGAACAGCTGGTGATTTATCAGGCTTTGTATGGAGATTTCAAGACCTATGCAAGGCCTCTTGCCATGTTTACCGAAGAAGTGGATCGTCAGAGATACCCTGAAGTGACACAGCGTTTTCGGTTTGAATTACAGGGAGCGGAGGCGGACAGACAGGCACGCGAGGCGGACGCAGTGAGCGGGACACAGACGGCAGCAGTTCAGACGAAGACAGCAAAGATGCCGTCGACTGCGTCCCAGCCCGCAGCAGCCCAGGCAACGCCGATTGTGGCGCAGAACATAGCAGTACAGGCAACGGCGACCGCGGCACAGACAACAATAGCACCGGTTTCCCCCGCAGAAGATGAAGAGCCCGCACTGGATCCGTTGGTACTGGAATTTCTGGATGCGGATTCCTACGAGGAGAAGCTAAATATTCTGGCAGGACTGCACCATCGTATCACCAACGAGATGATCACGACCATGGCGATTTCCTGTGATATTGAAGTAAATGACGGTGAGCCGGAAGAGCGTTATGAAGAATTGAAGAACTGCCTGCTCACCATGGAGAAGTTCGAATGCAACCGTCTGCGGTAGACTCTATGGATAAATACAATGAAAATTTAATGGATGTTAAGGAAATCTTTAGGAAAGGTGACCTTCGGGCGATTCCCAAACCACTTTTAAAATGGTATGATAATAACCGTAGGATCCTTCCCTGGAGAGAGGATCCTGCTCCCTACCGCGTATGGGTCTCTGAGATCATGCTGCAGCAGACCAGAGTGGAAGCGGTAAAGCCCTATTTCCAGCGCTTTATGGAGACGCTGCCGGATATTGCTGCGCTTGCGCAGGCACCGGAAGAGGTGCTGTTAAAGCTGTGGGAGGGCCTGGGATATTATAACCGGGTACGGAATCTACAGAAAGCAGCCATCCAGATCATGGAAGATTATGGCGGAGTCATGCCGGATTCTTATGAGGAGTTATTAAAATTAAAAGGAATCGGCAGCTATACGGCTGGGGCGGTATCCTCTATTGCTTACGGCAAGCCCAATCCGGCGGTGGACGGCAATGTTCTGAGAGTCATTGCAAGAGTCCGCAAGGATGAACGCTGTATCTCTGAGGATAAAGTAAAAAAGGCTGTGGAAAAGGATCTGTGGGAGGTCATTCCTACAGACAGGCCGGGAGATTTCAACCAGGCTATGATGGAAATCGGTGCCTGTGTATGTATTCCCAACGGGGCTCCGCACTGTGAGGAATGTCCCCTACAGCAGATATGTCTGGCATATGCGGACGGTACACAGCTGCAATATCCGAACAAAGCCAAAGCAAAAGAACGCACGGTGGAGGAGAAGACGATCCTCATTATCCGGGATGCGGAGCTGGCGGCATTGCATAAGCGTCCGGCGAAAGGTCTGCTGGCCGGTATGTATGAATTCCCTTCGATGAAGGGATATCATACCGCGGAGGAGGTCAAGGAATATCTGGCGGAGAACGGGTTGCAGGTACTCCGGATCCAGCCCCTTGAGGATGCAAAACATATTTTTTCCCATAGAGAATGGCATATGAAAGGATATCTGATCCGTGTGGATGAACTGGCACCGAAGCGTGAAGGCCCGGATTCAGCAGATTGGATCTATATTGAACCTTCGGAGACAAGGGAGAAATATCCCATTCCTTCCGCGTTTGCAGTCTATGCGAAGGGATTGAACATGAAACTGGGGGCCCGAGAGAACGATCCCGGACAGTGAACAACAAGATAGTGAAGAAAGGACAGCGATATGAAATTACTTTCCATAGCAATTCCCTGTTACAATTCTGAAAAGTATATGAGAAAATGTATTGATTCCCTGCTGATCGGCGGAGAGGATGTGGAGATCCTGATCATCGATGACGGTTCTACCAAAGACCGTACCGCAGAGATTGCAGACGAATATGAAGCACAGTTTCCTACGATTGTGCGTGCTATTCATAAGGAGAACGGCGGACATGGTTCTGCTGTGAACACCGGAATCGCCAATGCCACGGGACTATATTTTAAAGTAGTGGATAGTGATGACTGGGTGAAGCAGGATGCATATTTTAAGATCCTGGATACTCTCAGAGAACTGGCCGGCGGCGGTCAGGCGTTGGATATGCTCATCAGCAACTATGTCTATGAAAAAGAAGGCGAGCGCCGCAAAAAGGTGATCCAGTACCGTCATATCCTGCCGGTGGAGAAGATGTTCACCTGGACGGACTGCCATCATTTTCTGAAGGGCCATTACATACTGATGCACTCCGTGATCTTCCGTACCAGACTGTTACAGGAATGTGGACTGAAGCTTCCGGAGCACACCTTCTATGTGGACAACCTGTATGTATTTGAACCGCTTCCTTATGTGAAGAATATGTATTATCTGGATGTGAATTTCTACAGATATTATATAGGAAGACAGGATCAGTCGGTGAATGAGACCGTGATGATCTCCCGCATCGACCAGCAGATCCGAGTGACGAAGCTGATGATTGATTATCTGGTGGGCAGAAAGTCGGAACTGGTGAAAAACCGACGTCTGTACCAGTACATGCGCAACTATCTGGAGATCATCATGACAGTATCTTCCGTACTGTTGATCCGCTCCGGTACCACAGAACATCTGGAGAAAAAGAAAGAACTGTGGGAGTACCTGAAAGGAAAAGACAAACGCCTGTATCTGTGGATGCGTAACGGCATTATGGGTGGTACCATGAACCTGCCCGGAAGAGGCGGACGGAAGATTTCGGTAGAGGGATATAAGATCTGCCAGAAATTGTTCGGATTTAATTAGAACGGAATTGTTTAACATAGTCAAAATAGCGGATACTTCGGCGGTTTACCCGAAGTATCCGTTTTCTTCTGTTTTTCCAGCCATCTCGTCCTGCATGAAGCCCAACAGGTTTCTTTTTTCGCGAATGTGTTCTCCGGTAGCCGGTCGATCACAAGTTTTTTCATGTATATCCTCCAACATCTTTCTCCATGATTAGTTATCCCTTGGTGTAATCACAAAAAGTTTTTCTACAAGGAACAGGATATCATACCTTTGTGCAGTTGAAGAGGAAAACAGAAAGTGCTACAATTTACATGAAAATACAAATTGTCGCATTTTTTATAAATAACAAGGGGGAACGATATATGGCAACACAAAAGCAACAGGGTATTAAGAAACGATTGACAAAGGGATTCGCAAAAGTGGCGGTAATTGGAGCGGTAGCTTCAATCATTGGAATCGGAGCGCTTCTGATCGCAGCGACACAGTATGAAAAGGCATTAAACCGGTATGGTTTTACACAAGGAGATATCGGTAAGGCGATGACCGCTTTTTCGGAGAGTAGAAGTGCATTGCGCGCAGTGGTCGGGTATGATGATGAAGCTGTGATCGAAAAGCAGACAGCTCTGCATGACCAGAAGAAAGAGGCATTCGAAACTTATATGGATGAATTGAGCAGAACACTCAAATTCTCCGAGGGAAGAGAAGCTTACAATGCGGTCTTGACGGAACTTGACGGCTATTGGGAGCTGGATGCACGAATCTTGGAATTGGCAACTTCGGATGATGCGGATGGTTATCTGGAAGCGCAGGAACTGGATACGACAGATTTGACGGCTCAATATGAACAGATTTATGCAGAATTCGTTGAACTGATGAACCTGTGCGTGCAGAAAGGTGACCGTGCGGAAGCGGATCTGCGGGCAATGGAACGGATTATGCTGTTGGTGATCCTGGCAATCGTTGTGGTTTCTTTCTGGAGTTCGGTGATCCTGGGACGAAAAATAGCGCAAGACATAGAAAAGCCCATGATAGCATTGGCAGATCGTCTGCAGACCTTCGCACAGGGAGATTTAAACAGCGCATTTCCGGAGTGTGCAACGGAAGATGAGATTTCTTATATGATACAGGTGGCAAAGGGGATGGCATCGGATCTGGATATGATCATTACGGATGCCGGAGAACTTCTGGGACAGATGGCAGAGGGAAATTATGCTATCGGCACTAAGATTGAGGATAAATATGTAGGACAGTTTGTGGCATTGAAGGATGCCATGCGTAAAATGAACCGCCAGATGAACGGTACGCTGCATCAGGTAGAAGAAGCTGCAAAACAGGTATCAGCCGGCGCTGAGAATCTGGCAGAATCTGCCCAGTCCCTTGCGGAGGGAGCTACCGATCAGGCAGGTTCGGTGGAGGAACTGACAGCAACGATTACAAATATCGCGGATGCAGTGAACCGTACGGCGGGTGAATTGCAGAAGACCACCCGGAAGGCGGAAAATTATGCACAGCAGGCGGATGCCGGACATGCACAGATGAAATCTCTTATGGAAGAGATGGATCGAATCAACGATACGTCCAAAAAGATTCAGAATATTATTGCAGAAATCGAAGACATTGCCAGTCAGACCAACCTGCTGTCATTGAATGCCGCAATCGAGGCTGCCAGAGCTGGGGAAGCAGGAAGAGGCTTTGCTGTTGTGGCAGAACAGATTCGCAAACTGGCAGAACAGAGTGCACAGTCCGCAGTGGATACCAGAAGTCTGATCGAAGGCTCTCTGCAGGAAATTGAGAGGGGAAATCAGGCCGCTGAAGCGGCAGCGGAATCACTGGAGCAGATTGTGACCGGAGTTAAGGAGATCGCAGCAGATTCCAGGAGACTTAGTGAAGAATCAACAGCGCAGGCACAGGCAATGGAACAGGCAGAAGTGGGAGTGACTCAGATTTCGGAGGTCGTACAATCCAATTCCGCATCTGCGGAGGAATCTTCTGCAACCAGCGAGGAATTGTCGGCACAGGCATATTCCTTAAATGAAGTGGTAGGCAAATTTACATTACGCAGAGATTAAACTATTAGGAAGAAAATAATTGTTTATGAAATACCGATTTATCAGGCATTGGAAACGGATGCAAAATAAATCGGTATTTTTTTACTCATAACTTTCATTATGACTGAAACATTCATTCCTTCATTATCCTTTAGAATTGTAGAGGTAGGAAACAGGAGATGAGGGAATGAGTCAGAAACATTCGGAACAATATAAAATTATAGGACAGGCGATTAAAAAATATCGAAAACAACGAGGACTTACACAGGAGCAGTTGGCGGACAGAGTAAGTATTAGTATCAGCTATCTCACCAAGATCGAGGCACCGAATTGTGACCAGCCGTTTTCTTTGGAGGTAATATTTGATATTGCTGAAGTGCTGGACAATCCCATCCAGGCAAAACGGGAAATCGGCTACCTGCCGGAACTGCCGCCACTCTATCAGGAAATGACCGTTATGGGCTACCTGCGGTTCGTCTATGACCTGAAAAAGTGCAAACTCCCCCGCAAAGCACACCTCACTGAAATCTGCAACCTCTGCAAAATCAGTGATGTGCAAGACCGCATCATCAAGAATCTGTCCAAAGGTTACCGGCAGCGTGTCGGTCTGGCACAGGCACTCGTTGGCAATCCGCCCATCCTGATTCTCGATGAACCAACCGTTGGTCTTGACCCAAAACAAATGATGGAAATCCGAAACCTGATTAAGCGGCTCGGAAAACGACACACGGTTATTCTCTCTTCCCACATCCTGTCGGAAATTCAGGCAGTCTGTGACCGGGTCATCATCATCAACAAGGGCAAACTGATGGCAGATGGTGCAATTGACACCCTCGCACAGTCCATGTCCCAGAACCACCGCCTCAAGGTACGGCTGGATGGTGCAGAAGCAGACGTTTTACAGGCTCTGCGTGCCATTCCAGACGTGGCAAAGGTTCAG
>OGZH01002019.1_pt1 | contig 11861 bp, 7 predicted proteins | sample 1576741 | NCBI WGS metagenome assembly OGZH01 (sample SAMEA3541560, study PRJEB24748) | human gut metagenome | biome: human gut; feature: human-associated habitat; material: faeces | place: China | collected 2012 | reverse complement strand
TTTCTCCGTGAATGTTCACCAGCATACCAACCCCGCAGGCATCGTGTTCGTATGTCGCATCATACAAGCCCATTTGTCCGGGCTGTCGTTGGTAGGGGATTTTTCCTGTTGCGTTGTTAAAAAGTTCTTGTTTCTTCATTCTTTTTAGCTTTATTGTATGATAATACCTGCTTGATGTATCAAATTGTTCGGCAAAGTTAGGGATTTAATTTCATAATGATAGTATATTGTTTATTTTTTGTGACACAAAATAAGATACCTTTTCTTTATTCTTTTAATTTGTAATCAAAATGCTCTGATTTGCTTATAATTTATCAGTCTGTCCGGTTTTATTTTGTTTTGATTGTAATTTGTTTCTTTTTGAGCTTAAAATAATATATTATTTAACTTTTTGATGTGTTTGCAACTTTTTTATGTGCTTATGTCAAATAAATATTGAAAAAGTTATCTTTGTGTCATTTTGAATGTGTATATTTGCACCCGAAATAAAAATATCATAATATGTGTGGAATAGTAGGCTATATTGGTAAAAGAAAAGCCTACCCCATCCTTATTAAAGGGCTGAAGCGACTGGAGTATCGTGGATATGACAGTGCAGGGGTAGCATTGATCAGTGATAACCAACAGTTAAATGTGTACAAGACGAAAGGGAAAGTCTCCGAACTTGAAAATTTCGTCACACAAAAAGATATTTCCGGTACAGTCGGAATTGCCCATACCCGTTGGGCTACTCACGGGGAACCTTGTTCCGTTAATGCTCATCCTCATTACTCTTCTTCCGAAAAACTCGCTCTCATTCATAACGGTATCATTGAAAATTACGCCGTTCTCAAAGAAAAACTCCAAGCCAAAGGTTACGTCTTTAAAAGTAGTACTGATACTGAGGTGCTCGTTCAATTAATCGAATATATGAAAGTTGCCAATCAGGTCGATCTGCTTACTGCCGTTCAGTTGGCTTTGAATGAAGTGATTGGTGCTTATGCGATTGCGATTCTTGATAAAGAACATCCGGAAGAAATCATTGCGGCTCGAAAAAGCAGTCCGCTGGTGGTAGGTATTGGTGAAGATGAGTTTTTCCTTGCTTCGGATGCCACTCCGATTGTAGAATATACAGATAAGGTGGTGTATCTCGAAGATGGTGAGATAGCGGTGATCAATCGGGGAAAAGAATTGAAGGTAGTCGATCTCAGCAATGTGGAGATGACTCCCGAAGTGAAAAAAGTAGAATTGAAGCTTGGTCAGCTGGAAAAAGGCGGTTATCCGCATTTCATGTTGAAGGAGATTTTTGAGCAGCCGGACTGTATTCACGATTGTATGCGCGGACGTATCAATGTGGAAGCCAATAATGTGGTGCTTTCGGCAGTAATAGACTATAAAGAAAAGTTGCTGAACGCCAAACGCTTTATTATTGTGGCTTGCGGTACTTCGTGGCATGCGGGATTGATCGGAAAGCATCTGATTGAAAGTTTCTGCCGTATTCCGGTAGAAGTGGAGTATGCCTCCGAATTTCGTTACCGTGATCCGGTGATCGATGAGCACGATGTGGTGATTGCCATTTCTCAAAGTGGAGAAACGGCGGATACGCTGGCGGCAGTGGAACTGGCAAAAAGTCGGGGTGCATTTATATATGGTATCTGTAATGCGATTGGTTCCTCCATCCCCCGCGCTACGCATACGGGGTCGTACATCCACGTCGGACCGGAAATCGGAGTGGCATCGACCAAAGCATTTACCGGACAGGTGACTGTGCTGACCATGTTGGCATTGACTCTCGCCCGGGAGAAAGGTACGATAGACGAGACACAATACCTGAACATTGTACGGGAATTGAATAGCATTCCCGGCAAAATGAAGGAAGTATTGAAACTGAATGATAAGCTGGCGGAACTGTCGAAAACTTTCACCTATGCGCATAACTTTATTTACCTCGGACGCGGATATAGTTATCCGGTTGCTTTGGAAGGTGCATTGAAATTGAAAGAAATATCGTATATTCACGCCGAAGGTTATCCGGCTGCCGAAATGAAGCACGGACCGATAGCCCTGATTGATGCCGAAATGCCGGTAGTAGTCATTGCTACCCAAAACGGGTTGTATGAGAAAGTACTTAGCAATATTCAGGAAATCAAGGCACGAAAAGGAAAGGTGATTGCATTTGTAACCAAGGGCGATACGGTGATCAGTAAAATAGCCGATTGCAGTATCGAACTTCCGGAAACAATCGAGTGCCTTGATCCGTTAATTACTACGGTACCTCTCCAGTTGCTTGCTTATCATATTGCGGTATGTAAGGGGATGGATGTAGACCAACCTAGAAATTTGGCTAAGTCGGTAACAGTCGAGTAGTTTAAAATGTAAATAGTCAAATAGTAAGAGATAGATTAATGGAACAATTGAAACATGAATGTGGCGTTGCCATGATACGCCTGCTCCAACCCCTGGAGTATTACGAGAAAAAGTACGGAACATGGATGTACGGTCTCAACAAGCTCTATCTGTTGATGGAGAAACAGCATAACCGGGGGCAGGAAGGGGCAGGACTGGCATGCGTGAAGCTGGAAGCAAATCCGGGTGAGGAATATATGTTTCGCGAACGCGCGTTAGGTTCCGGTGCCATCACCGAAATCTTCGAAGCTGTACAGAGAAACTTCAAGGACCTCACTCCCGAACAGTTGCATGATGCGGCATTTGCCAAACGTACTTTGCCCTTTGCGGGTGAAGTATATATGGGGCATCTGCGTTATTCTACTACCGGAAAATCCGGAATCTCGTACGTACATCCGTTTTTAAGAAGAAACAACTGGCGTGCCAAAAATCTGGCTCTCTGCGGAAACTTCAATATGACGAATGTAGATGAAATCTTTGCCCGCATCACCGCTATCGGTCAGCATCCACGTAAGTATGCCGATACCTATATCATGTTGGAACAGGTGGGGCATCGTCTTGACCGTGAAGTGGAACGCCTCTTCAACCTTGCTGAAGCCGAAGGACTGACAGGGATGGGAGTCACCCATTATATAGAAGAACATATCGAACTGGCCAACGTATTGCGTACTTCCAGCCGTGAGTGGGATGGGGGATATGTGATCTGCGGCCTCACCGGAAGCGGCGAATCTTTTGCTATCCGTGATCCGTGGGGTATTCGTCCCGCTTTCTGGTATCAGGATGATGAAATAGCCGTACTGGCTTCCGAGCGTCCGGTGATTCAGACTGCTTTGAATGTTCCCGTAGAAAAAATCAAGGAACTGCAACCCGGGCAGGCATTGCTGATCAGCAAAGAAGGCAGACTGCGGACTTCACAAATCAACAAGCCTCGCGAGCGGCACGCCTGCTCGTTCGAACGTATCTACTTCTCCCGTGGCAGCGATGTAGATATCTATAAAGAACGGAAACTCTTGGGAGAAAAACTGGTTCCGAATATTCTGAAAGCCATTAATAACGACTTGGACCATACTGTATTTTCCTTTATCCCGAATACGGCCGAAGTTGCCTTCTACGGAATGTTGCAAGGGCTGGATGACTATCTGAATGAAGAGAAAGTACGGCAGATTGCGGCATTGGGGCATCATCCCAATATGGAAGAGCTGGAGGTCATTCTTTCCCGCCGTATCCGCAGTGAAAAAGTTGCCATCAAAGATATTAAGCTCCGTACATTCATTGCCGAGGGAAACAGTCGGAATGACCTGGCTGCCCACGTATATGACATCACGTACGGAAGTCTGGTTTCCGGTGTCGACAATCTTGTGATTATCGACGATAGCATTGTGCGTGGTACTACCTTGAAGCAAAGTATCATCGGTATTCTCGACCGTCTTGGTCCGAAGAAGATCGTGATTGTATCTTCTTCTCCACAAGTTCGTTATCCGGACTATTACGGCATCGATATGGCGAAGATGAGCGAATTTATCGCTTTCAAAGCTGCCATCGAACTCCTGAAAGAGCGGGATATGAAGGATGTGATTGCTGCCGCCTACCGGAAATCGAAAGATCAGGTAGGATTGCCGAAAGAACAAATGGTGAATTACGTGAAGGATATCTATGCGCCGTTCACCGATGAAGAAATATCTGCCAAGATGGTAGAACTCCTGACACCGAAGGGAACGAAAGCGAAAGTGGAAATCGTCTACCAACCGTTGGAAGGACTCCATGAAGCCTGTCCGAACCATCAGGGAGACTGGTACTTCAGTGGAAACTATCCCACGCCGGGTGGTGTGAAAATGGTGAATCAGGCATTTATCAACTACATTGAGCAGATGTATCAATTCTAACAACCATACAACGATTCAAAAATAAGAATGAGAAATGTGACATTAATCCTTGACGACGGGAGCCGGTTTTCCGGTAAGTCGTTTGGCTACGAGAAGCCGGTGGCGGGCGAAGTAGTTTTCAACACCGCCATGACCGGATATCCGGAGAGCCTTACTGACCCTTCCTACGCCGGACAGTTGATGACTCTTACCTATCCTTTGGTGGGTAATTACGGAGTTCCTCCTTTTACCATCGAACCCAACGGACTCGCCACTTTCATGGAAAGTGAAAAGATTCATGCCGAAGCGATCATCGTAAGTGACTACTCTTCTGAGTACAGCCACTGGAACGCAGTGGAAAGCCTTGGCGACTGGCTGAAACGTGAGAAAGTACCGGGCATCACAGGCATCGATACGCGCGAACTGACCAAAATACTTCGTGAACACGGAGTCATGATGGGACGTATCGTCTTCGACGATGAAATTGTCGGGGAAATTGACAATGGACAATTGCCAATGGACAATTACGCTGCCGTTAATTACGTAGACCGTGTTTCCTGCAAAGAAATAATCTCCTATCTCCCTGATGGAACCTCCCAATGTTTTCCTCTTAGCACTTCTATTGCGCAGCTTAACTCTCAACTTTCAACTTTCAATTCTCAACTTAAAAAAGTTGTTTTGGTGGATTGTGGTGTAAAAACCAATATTATCCGTTGCTTGTTGAAGCGTGGTGTAGAAGTGATCCGTGTACCTTGGGATTATGATTTTAACGGACTCGAATTTGACGGGCTGTTTATCTCCAACGGCCCGGGTGACCCGGATACCTGCGACGCAGCTGTGCAGAATATCCGCAAGGCAATGGCGAACGAGAAACTTCCCATCTTTGGAATCTGCATGGGCAACCAGTTGCTCTCGAAAGCCGGAGGGGCAAAGATTTACAAACTTAAATATGGACACCGTAGCCACAACCAGCCGGTACGCATGGTGGGTACGGAACGTTGTTTTATTACTTCGCAGAATCATGGTTATGCGGTAGACAATAATACGCTGGGGGCAGATTGGGAACCGCTGTTCATCAATATGAATGATGGTTCTAACGAAGGAATCAAACACAAGAAAAATCCTTGGTTCTCTGCACAGTTCCATCCCGAAGCTGCAAGTGGTCCTACGGATACGGAATTCCTGTTCGATGAATTTGTAAACCTGCTTAAATAACCGACTATCATGAAAGAAAATATAAAGAAAGTATTGCTGCTGGGTTCCGGTGCCCTGAAAATCGGTGAAGCCGGTGAGTTTGACTATTCCGGTTCGCAGGCACTCAAAGCCTTGAAAGAAGAAGGGATTGAAACCATTCTTATCAATCCGAATATTGCTACCGTACAGACATCCGAAGGAGTGGCAGATCAAATTTACTTCCTTCCGGTCACTCCGTATTTTGTAGAGAAAGTAATCCAGAAAGAAAAGCCGGAAGGTATTATGCTGGCATTCGGCGGACAGACCGCGCTGAATTGTGGAGTTGCTTTATATAAAGAAGGAATCCTTGAAAAGTATAATGTAAAAGTACTCGGTACTCCCGTACAAGCCATTATGGATACGGAAGACCGTGAACTCTTTGTACAGAAACTGAACGAAATCAATGTCAAGACCATTAAAAGTGAAGCTGTAGAAAATGCGGAAGATGCCCGTCGTGCAGCGAAGGAATTGGGATATCCGGTCATTGTCCGTGCGGCTTATGCGCTGGGTGGCTTGGGCTCCGGTTTCTGTGACAATGAAGAGCAACTGGATGTACTGGTAGAAAAAGCCTTTTCTTTTTCTCCGCAAGTGTTGGTGGAAAAATCGCTTCGGGGGTGGAAAGAAGTCGAATACGAAGTCGTTCGCGACCGCTTCGACAACTGTATTACAGTTTGTAATATGGAGAACTTTGACCCACTGGGGATTCATACCGGTGAGTCTATCGTTATTGCTCCGTCTCAAACACTGACCAACAGTGAATATCATAAACTTCGTGAACTGGCTATCCGTATCATCCGCCACATCGGTATTGTCGGCGAATGTAATGTACAGTATGCTTTCGACCCCGAATCGGAAGATTATCGCGTCATCGAAGTAAATGCCCGTCTTTCCCGTTCCTCGGCCCTGGCCTCTAAGGCAACCGGATATCCGTTGGCATTCGTGGCTGCCAAACTGGGACTCGGCTACGGACTCTTCGACTTGAAGAACTCGGTGACAAAGACTACTTCTGCTTTCTTCGAACCGGCTTTGGACTATGTGGTATGTAAGATTCCACGTTGGGACTTGGGAAAATTCCATGGTGTAGACAAGGAACTGGGTTCTTCCATGAAGTCGGTAGGTGAAGTGATGGCAATCGGACGTACTTTTGAAGAAGCTATTCAGAAGGGCCTCCGTATGATCGGACAGGGAATGCACGGATTCGTGGAAAACAAAGAACTAGTAATCCCTGATATTGACAAAGCACTCCGCGAACCGACCGATAAACGTATTTTTGTGATCTCAAAAGCCTTCCGTGCAGGATACACCATCGATCAGGTGCATGAACTGACGAAGATTGACAAATGGTTCCTTCAGAAGTTGATGAATATAATGAAGACTTCGGAAGAAATGCACGAATGGGGAAATAATCATAAACAGATTGCCGATCTGCCTGTGGAACTGCTTCGCAAGGCTAAAGTTCAGGGCTTTTCCGATTTCCAGATTGCCCGTGCTATCGGTTATGAAGGTGATATGGAAAATGGAAGCCTGTATGTCCGCAAGTATCGTAAGGCTGCCGGTATCCTTCCGGTGGTAAAACAGATCGATACACTGGCTGCCGAATATCCGGCGCAGACCAATTATCTGTATCTGACCTATAGCGGAGTGGCAAACGATGTACATTATCTGGGTGACCATAAATCCATTGTCGTATTGGGTTCCGGTGCCTACCGTATCGGTTCTTCTGTAGAGTTTGACTGGTGCGGTGTGCAGGCTCTGAATACCATTCGCAAGGAAGGTTGGCGCAGTGTTATGATCAACTATAATCCGGAAACGGTATCTACAGACTATGACATGTGCGACCGTCTCTACTTTGATGAACTGACATTCGAACGGGTAATGGATATTCTTGAGCTGGAAAATCCGCATGGTGTCATCGTATCTACCGGTGGTCAGATTCCGAATAATCTTGCTTTGCGTCTGGATGCCCAGAACATTCACATACTGGGAACAAGTGCTCAGAGCATCGACAATGCTGAAGACCGTGAAAAGTTCTCAGCAATGCTCGACCGTATTGGCGTGGATCAACCACGCTGGCGTGAGTTGACATCGCTGGAGGATATCAATGAGTTTGTCGATGAAGTTGGTTTCCCGGTTCTTGTTCGTCCGTCTTATGTGCTTTCGGGTGCTGCGATGAATGTCTGCTCCAATCAGGAAGAGCTTGAACGCTTCCTGAAACTGGCTGCCAATGTATCAAAGAAGCATCCGGTGGTAGTAAGCCAGTTTATCGAACATGCGAAGGAGGTAGAAATGGATGCTGTGGCGCAGAATGGCGAAATCATAGCCTATGCAATCAGCGAACATATTGAGTTTGCCGGTGTACACTCCGGTGATGCCACTATTCAGTTTCCGCCTCAGAAGTTGTATGTGGAAACTGTCCGTCGCATCAAACGCATCAGCCGTGAGATTGCCAAGGCATTGAATATTTCCGGTCCGTTCAACATCCAATACCTGGCAAAAGATAATGATATTAAGGTAATCGAATGTAATCTGCGTGCCAGCCGTTCTTTCCCGTTTGTCAGCAAAGTGCTGAAGATAAACTTCATTGAGCTGGCAACCAAAGTGATGCTGGGTCTTCCTGTGGAGAAACCGGAAAAGAATCTCTTTGAACTGGACTATGTGGGAATTAAGGCTTCGCAGTTCTCTTTCAACCGTTTGCAGAAAGCTGACCCTGTATTGGGAGTGGATATGGCTTCTACAGGTGAGGTCGGCTGTATCGGAAGTGACACTTCCTGTGCCGTACTGAAAGCCATGCTGTCTGTCGGCTACCGTATTCCTAAAAAGAACATCCTGCTTTCTACGGGTACAATGAAGCAGAAGGCTGATATGATGGATGCAGCACGTATGTTGGTAAACAAGGGATACAAACTCTTTGCAACCGGCGGTACTCATAAAACCTTTGCTGAGAACGGCATTGAAAGTACGCTTGTCTACTGGCCGAGTGAAGAAGGACATCCGCAGGCATTGGAAATGCTTCATAATAAGGAAATTGACATGGTAGTCAATATCCCGAAGAACCTGACTGCCGGAGAACTGGACAATGGATATAAAATCCGTCGCGCGGCTATCGACCTGAACGTGCCGTTGATAACGAACGCCCGTCTGGCAAGTGCATTTATCAATGCTTTCTGTACGATGACCGTTGATGATATTGCCATCAAGAGCTGGGAAGAGTATAAGTAAGAAATAATAAATTGTTGTATAATAAGTTGGAAAAGTCGTTCCCGTGCATTCGGGGGCGGCTTTTTTTTATGAATTTCTGTTTTTGGGATGGTGTCACTATAAGCATGGGATAGTGTCACTATCCTGTCAGTATGCTTACACTATCCTTCCTGTATAGTGTCACTATCTTTTTTTAATGTCTATAAGTTGCATGATTGGACAAATTGGTGTAAATTGCGCAATTATTTCACAAATATTCTAAAACAGGGGAGTAATATGAGCATGGATAATCATATCGTAATTATGGCTGGTGGCATTGGTAGTCGTTTTTGGCCGATGAGTACACCGGAATGTCCCAAGCAATTTATTGATGTAATGGGATGCGGGCGTACGTTGATTCAACTGACTGCTGATCGTTTTGATGGCGTCTGTCCACGGGAAAATGTGTGGGTAGTGACGTCCGAGAAATATATTGATATCGTCCGGGAGCAATTGCCGGAGATTCCTGAAAGCAATATCCTTGCAGAGCCTTGTGCACGAAACACTGCTCCCTGCATCGCCTATGCTTGCTGGAAAATCAAGAAAAAACATCCGAACGCCAATGTGGTGGTGACTCCGTCGGATGCATTGGTTATCGATACGGGTGAATTCCGCCGGGTAGTAGAGAAAGCACTTCGTTTTACTGACAACAGCAGTGCTATCGTAACGCTGGGTATCAAACCGACTCGCCCGGAAACCGGATATGGATATATTGCTGCCGGAGATCAGATCATGACTGATAAAGAGATTTTTACGGTAGATGCATTCAAGGAAAAACCGGACAGGGAGACTGCCGACAGATATCTTGCCGAGGGTAATTACTTCTGGAATGCAGGAATTTTTGTATGGAATGTGCGTACTATCACTTCCGTGATGCGTGTATATGCTCCGGGCATAGCACAAATCTTCGATCGTATTTTCCCCGATTTCTATACGGAGAAGGAAAATGAAACGATTAAAAAGCTGTTCCCTACCTGCGAAGCTATTTCCATAGACTATGCCGTAATGGAAAAAGCACAGGAAATCTATGTACTTCCGGCTTCTTTCGGTTGGTCGGACTTGGGGACCTGGGGAGCGCTCCGCGGACTGTTGCCACAAGATAAATCCGGAAATGCTACGGTAGGGGCCGATGTCCGTTTGTACGAAAGCAAGAACTGCATCGTACATACCAGTGAAGAGAAACGGGTCGTTATTCAGGGCCTGGATGGATATATCATTGCCGAGAAAGATAATACACTGTTGATTTGTAAACTGGATGAAGAACAGCGGATAAAGGAGTTTTCAAAGTAATCCTTTAATTCTTCTGATATTCCTGAGGCGTCATTCCGGTCATTCGTTTGAAAAACTTGCTGAAGAAAGACGGATTGGGAAAGTTTAATTCATCTGATATCTGATAAACAAGGCGGTTGCTATGTTTTAGCAATACTTTAGCCTCTAGTATAATGGACTGGTTTATCCAGTCCATTACTGTTTGCTGGCTGGTTTGCCGGATTACAGTGTTCAGATAACGGGGAGTGAGACAAAGTTTATCCGCATAGAAACTGACATTCCGTTCTGTCTTGCTATAGGTGTTGACCAAAGAAATGAAGCGCTGAAAAATGTCGTTTTGATGGGTTAACGGACTGAGTTCGGCCTGCCCTTTGCTTTTGGCTATATACTCTATATTATATAGTAATCCTACCAGTAAATGCTGAATGACCTCTTTTCTGAATACAGGTTCTTGCAATACACTCCACATGACCGTCACAAAATTCTCTATCTGTATTTGTTCTTCGGTAGTCAGTGGAAACAGGAGATTTTTCTTTTGTTGGAGGAAATGGGTGAAGAATTCTTCCTTTCCGGATATCGGCAGAAAGTTCAGGTCTACTGCCATCATGTGAGCATCAAAATCGTGAGATACTTCTATGATTTGTATGATAGAGTTGGGAGCTATCAGGGATATATGGTCGGGCAGGAAAATATATTCAATCAAATTGATTAAAACACGTGCCGAGCCATTAGTGACAATAGCAATACGGCCTTCCTGTAGCCGGTACGGTTGTCCGACACTGAAGATAGTCGTTTCCATTTTTGAGAAACTTGTCACAAATCCGAACTCGGCATTGATGAAGCGAAATTCATTGTGGCGTACTATATTTATATCCTTCAACAGTTGGAGGCCTAATTCCATCGGTTTCTTCTGTTCCATTTTCTCAGTTCTTTTCCGGCAAAGATAAGAAATAGCCCTTGAATCTTCTCTTTTTTTAGGATGAATCGAACTATTGGGACATATTTTCCAACTATCAGAATGTGAAACTATTACTTAAAGGTCTATCTTTGTCTATCTTTAAATTCATAGAAAAAATGCGTATGAAAAGAATTATTTTTAGTCTTTCGCTTTTACTGTTCATGGCCGGAATATATGGGCAGACCGGACATATAACACTGGAAGAATGTCAGCAAAAAACGCAGGATAACTATCCGTTGGTGCGTCAATATGATTTAGTGGAGAAGACGAAAGAATATAATCTGGAAAATGCGGTGAGGGGATACTTGCCTCAGTTTGCTCTTTCAGCAAAGGCGTCTTATCAAAGTGATGTGACGGAGTTACCCATTGCCATTCCCGGTGTGGATATCAAAGGGATGGCCAAAGACCAGTATCAGGTGATGCTGGAGTTACAGCAACAGATATGGGATGGCGGAGGAATCCGGATGCAGAAGAAACAGACGATAGCGGAGGCTGACGTGGAGAAAGAGAAGCTGAACGTGGATATGTATTCGTTGAATAGCCGGGTAAATGATCTTTATTTCGGGATACTTTTACTGGATGAGCAGTTGCGGCAGAATGCTTTGTTGCAGGATGAGTTGGGACGGAATTATCGTCAGATCACCGCCTATGTGGAAAATGGAATTGCTAATCAGGCTGATCTGGACGCTGTGAAGGTGGAGCAGTTGAACACGCAGCAGAAAAGAGTGGAACTTGCTTCCTTGCGCGTTGCGTATCTGGAGATGCTTTCCATATTGATAGGCGAGGAATTATCTCAGGAAACACAACTGGAGAAACCGGCTCCGCAAAATGATGTTTCGGCAGTCAGCGACATCCGCCGGCCGGAACCATGATAGAATTCAACAAAAATCAACACTTAAATCCTCCTCATCAATTAG